>ODAI013584368.1_pt1 | contig 18374 bp, 13 predicted proteins | sample 1539321 | NCBI WGS metagenome assembly ODAI01 (sample SAMN02144231, study PRJEB22623) | gut metagenome | biome: sheep rumen | host: Ovis aries | place: New Zealand | reverse complement strand
TTCCTGCCGCTTGCCGCCATCCAGGTGGAGCTCATCGTCCGCATTGGCGCCCTCTACGGCAAGGTGATGGATACGAAAACGGCGATAAGCCTGCTCATGCCGGTGGCGGCAACCGTGGCGGGGCGCTTTGCCGTTTCTGCGCTGCTTGACTTCTTCGTGGTTGTCGCAGGCCCGGCGGCATCCGCCATCTCCGCCGGCATTGCCGGCCCCGCAACCTGGGCCATCGGCATGACCTACCTGGAGTTCTTCGCCAGCAGCAACTTCAAGCCTTCTGCCGCAGAAATCCGCGAACAGCTCAAAAAGAAGTTCAGCCTGGCGCGCGAGCAGAAAGACAAGATGGAAGAAGAAGCCCGCAGCCAGCAGTCCATAGAAGGAGGCAAGCAATGACGCTCTCTCAGGAACAGCTTGAATGGCTCCAAAGCAAACTCGACTTCGGCACGCTGGCCGAGATGCTCAAGGCCGCAAGGGACAAATTCCCGGACACGGACATCGTGCCGACCATACTGCTGGCCGGCCGCACCGGCGCCGGCAAGTCAAGCCTCGTCAACGCGCTGGCCGGCCGGGAAGTTTCCCCGGTTGGCGTCGTGCCGACGACGCAGAAGCCGACGCCCAGCGAGCTTGAAGACGCGGGGATCCCCCTGCGCGTGGTGGACATGCCGGGCGTCGCCGAGGCCGGACGCCACGCAGAGCGCATGGACCAGATGCTGAGCCAGATTCCGGACGCCCACATGATGCTCCTGTGCGTGCCCTGCCCCGAGCGGAGCCTCGAGTGCGAAGCAAAGCTTTTGGCCGAAGCAAGGCAGGCTTTCTTCGGCCGCAGCCCCCTTCCCGTCGTCTGCGCGGGAACGAAGATCGACTGCGCGTCGCCCGCCAGAGACTGGACGCCGGCGCATCTTGATCTGGGCTCGCCTTCAACGGACAAGGAGCGCAACATCGCAGAATGGATCAGGTACGCCGAGCATGTCCTCCCGGATGCCGGGAAAATCCATCCCTGTTCTGCAGGCATGTCCCTTGACGACGTGGACGGCCGCTACGGCCTGGAAGCGCTGCGCCGGAGCATCTTCCAGGCCCTTCCGGACGCGACGCGGACGTATTTTGCCAGAGCGGTGCAGGACAAGGCGCTCCTGGACCAGCGGGCAGAGGCAATCGTGCGCACGCACGCCGGCATGGCGTCAGCGGCCGCGGCCCAGCCCATTGCGGCCATTCCGGACGCTGCCCTCATCATGCCCATCCAAGTCGCCATGCTGATGCGCCTGACAACCCTGCACGGCAGGGAGCTCACCCTCGACCTGGCGGTCCAGCTGCTGGGACCGCTGGCCGCCCGCATGGCGGGGCGTTTCGCGTTCGAGCAGATTGCGAAGCTGATCCCCGTTGCCGGCTCCATCGCCGGCGCCGCCGTCGCGGGAACCATGACCTACGCCCTCGGCATGGCGTTCCACACGATGCTCCACGGCGGCGACTGGAGCTTCGACCCGGAAGCCCTCAAGAACGAAGCGCTGCGCTGGATGGACAAGGCGAAGAAGGCGCTGTCGCAGTAGCGCAATGCGGCGCTAAGGCGCCTGCCGTCCGGCTTCGGGACGGCGGGCGCCAGCCGTCCCGGATCAGGCCTCGCCCTGACGGCGCCGGGCCGCGATCACGCGCGCCGGCGCAATGCCCATGCGCCGGGCATCCCTCCTGACGGCCGCGCCGAGAAGCCTGGCTGCTTGCGCCGGACCCGCCATGCCCCCATCAGCAGAAGGCCGGCCGGCATGCCGGCAAACGCAAGGGCACGCCGGATCCCCGCGCGTTGCGCGCGGGCGGCATGCCTGCCAGGGCTAGAGCATCTTCTGGAGCATGGCGCCAAGCCGCGCCATGTCGATGGGCTTGGCCAGATGGCCGTTCATGCCGGCCTCCAGCGCGCGCTTCCTGTCCTCGTCGAAGGCATTGGCCGTCATGGCCACAATGAGCACGGAGGCCTTTGCCGGGTCGTCGAGGGCGCGGATGGCCCTGGCTGCTTCGTAGCCGTTCATGACGGGCATCTGAATGTCCATGAGCACGATGTCGAAGCGGCCGGGCTCGGCCTCGCGCACCTTGTCGACGGCATCCTTGCCGTTGACAGCCATCTCGACCTCGATGCCGTTCATGCTGAGCATGGACGCCGCGATCTCGCGGTTGAGTTCGATGTCGTCGACCAGGAGGACGCGCTTGCCCTCGAGCGACCAGTGTTCGGGGCCGGGCACGGCATCCTCGTGCTGCTCCTCAGACTTCGACGCGTCCGCGTCCAGCGCCTGGGCAATGGCGCGGCGCAGCTCGGAGGTGAAGACGGGTTCGGAGCAGAAGGACCTGATGCCGGCTGCCTTGGCCTCTTCGCGTATGTCCTGCCAGTCGTAGGCCGTCACCATGACCATGGCCGGCGGCCTGCCTGGCAGGGCCGAAATGGCCTTGGCAATCTCCACGCCCGACATGTCGGGGATCTTGAGGCCAAGCAGGCAGAGCCCGTAGCCCTTGCCCTCCTGCCGCGCAGCCTCGTAGCGCTGGACTGCCTCCCGGCCGGACAGGACGCCGTCGGAGCGCGCGCCCATGGCGGCCAGCATCTCGCCGAGGGTCACGAAGGCGTTGGGATCATCGTCGGCAATGAGGACGCGCATGCCCTTCAGCGCCTCCGGCGCAGGCTCGGACTCGGGCCCCGCGACAACGGGGAATCTAAAGTTCAATAAGAATTCCGAACCCTTGCCCTTTTCCGTCTTGACGCGGATAGAGCCGCCCAGCAGCGCCGTCAGGCGCTTGGTGATGGCCATGCCAAGGCCAGTGCCCTGGGTTCTGTCCACGGTTTCGGTGTTTTCGCGGGCGAAGGATTCGAAAATGTGCTCGGCGAACTCCTTGGACATGCCGTAGCCGTTGTCCTTGATGCTGATCTGGAAGTCGGCCTCGCCTTCGCCCGTCTGCGCAATCTCGATGAGGTTGACGTCTATCTGTCCGCCCTTGGGCGTGTACTTGATGGCATTGGAAAGCAGATTGAGCAGCACCTGATTGAGGCGCAGCTTGTCGCAGATGATGGTTTCGTAGCGCACGCCTCTGGCGTTGACGTGGAGCTGCTGGCCCTTGGCCTCGATCTGGCCGATGATGATGGTGCGCAGATCGTGCAGGATCTCGGGGATGCTCACCGGAGCCGGACGGTTCTCTATCTTGCCGCTCTCGATGCGGCTCAGTTCGAGCACATCGTTGAGCAAGGTCAAAAGGTGCCGGCTCGACAGTTTGATCTTCTGCAGATAGTCCTGGACGGCCTCCATGTCGTCCTTGGTGGTGGCGAGCTCGGTGAAGCCGATGATGGCGTTCATGGGGGTCCGGATGTCGTGGGACACGTTGGAGAGGAACTCGCTCTTGGCGCGGCTGATCTCCTCCAGCCTGAGACGCTCCATCTCCGCCTTGCGCCGGCGGGAGGCCGCAAGCAGATACACCCCGGAAATCATGAAGATGCTGAAGACGATGAGCATCGCCTGGACAACGGTGTGCGTGACGAGCTTGCCGTTGATCTCGCCCGCATGGCGCGAGACGAGTTCGCGCTCTTCCTCGGCCAGATCCAGCGGCGTCACCGGACCGGTTACCCTGGCGGTCAAGGCGCGCTGGTAGAAGTCCTGCACGCCGGCCATGGCCTTGACGGCGATCTGGTTGGCTTCCTGGCGCATCCACAGCAGCGAGGACGCCAGAATCACGATGAGCATGGCGAACCAGACGAGGGAGGAGTGGCCGTAGCGGTCTTCCGTGTCCTTCCGGAAGATAAGCAGATAGTAGACAAAGCCAATCACGCCCCACACGCCGAAAATGCAGTAGGATTCGGTGGCAAGGGGCCTGCTGGTCCAGAGGCTGGGCACGAAGGCGCAGATGCAGAAGAGGCCGGCGATCACGAGGCCGGCAAGGCCGAGGGCGCCCTGCAGCCTTCGCCCTTCCTTGCGGGCCAGCAGCATGGCGCTGCCGGAAACGTAGGCGTAGACTATGGTGATGCAGACGCTGCCGATGCCGGCAATCCAGCCGACGCCCATGCGCCCGGTGAAGGAAACGGCGACCGCCGTGACCATGAGCAGCAGGATCGCGTAGACAGGCGCCCCCTGCGCCGTCCTGCGCGACAGCAGAGGCGGAAAGATGCCCTTGTCCGCGAGGAAGCAGGTGAGCCGGCTGGCGGCCATGAAGAAGCCGATGATGCTCGTGGTCAGGGCCCCGAAGGCCGCAACGGCGAACACCGCCATGCCGGCAGATCCCCAGTGCTGCTCAACGACGTGGAAGACGGCCATCCTGTCCATGTTGGCACCGAGGAAGGTGTCGCTCGCCATCGCCGCATAGTCGCCCCAGCAGACGAGCCCGCTGAGCGGCATGGCGCCGATGAGGACGAGCAGCACCAGAACCATGGCGGCCATGAGGATCGAGAGCAGCGTGATGCCGAGCATGCGCTTGACGCTGCAGGTCGCCTCGCCGGTCACATGGGACACGGCCTCGAAGCCGACATAGGCCCACGGCGCGAGGGCGAAGAGCTCAAAGGCCTGGAAGGAAGGGCTCACCTCCGGCAGGAAAGACGGCTCCAGCTCGGCAAGACCGCCCTCAAGGCCCGCATGCAAATGGACAAAGCCCCAGACAACGCCCGCGGCCAGCGCCAGGGCGAGCACGACGTTCAGGGCTCTGGCAAATCTGCCCCACAGCAGGCACAGGAGTCCCAGGACCACGGCTGCCACGGATGTGCACAGCACCTCGCCAAGATAGACTTCGTAGCCTGCAAAGGTGTAGTGGAAGCCGAAGCGCACCACGTCGCCGAAGAAGACGCCCACAAACACGGAAAGCGCCGCGCAGTTCGCCCAGATGATGGCTGCATACACAAGCCAGAGAAACCATCCGCAGAGGAAGGCATGGTCGTAGCCCATCACGTCGCGGACATAGGTATAGGCTCCGGCGCAGCTGTTGGGATGCCGTGCGGCGAGAAAGCCGTAGTTGCAGCTGATAACCATCATGGCAAGCATGCCGAGGACGAGGCCCACGCACGAGCCCATCGGCCCTCCCATGGGAAGAAAGATCGTGGCGGGCATGACGAAGGCGCCCCACCCAACGCAGCAGCCGAAGGACATGGCCCACAGGGCCAAGGGGGAGAAACATTTCTTCGGACTGGAATCTGCCACGGCAACCTCCTGCGGCTGGCATGCGCCTCTGCTTCCCAAGTGTACCTTCATCTCTGCAACCTGCAAAGAGGCCAAAAATGGCTGCCAGCGACAATTCCTCGCGCCCTGCCGCCATGCTTCCGGGACAGAGGGGCGCGCCTGACGGCATGAACTTGTCCCAGACAGCAGAAGTCACGCCGCAACCGCGACGGCAGACGCTGCACAAGCAGCGCGCCATGGACAGGCACATATCCGCCATCGCCGGCAGTCCCCGCAGGAGGGGCGGCTGCAGGACCGCGACGCAGTCCTTCACTGCGGTCTGCCGGGGCAGGTGCATGACGTCGGGCGTCTCCTTCCGCTTCATCCGCTTCGACGTCCTCGCGAAGCGTCTGGGAGACTCGTCCTCGCGAGCGCCCCTGTCCTGGGTGCAGAAACGGGACTCGGAGTCTCCAGCTTCCTCCTGCCTCCTGCCGGGAGGCAGCCACCCCCAGGGCAAGAGGAAATCCCGTGAGCTCCGCCGCTCCGCCTCCGCCCGACGACTGGACAATTTTTCCGGGCATCTATAGGGTACTCAACTCTCTCCAACTTTCACGTTTCGGATATGCGGACGCTTCTCCGCAAGGGGTAGGCCATGGGCGAACTCTTTGACGAAATCATCATTCTTTTTCTTCTTTCGATAGTGGTCACCCTTGTCTGCAACCGCCTGAAACTGCCCTCAACGGTCGGTTTTCTCCTCACAGGCGCCATGTTCGGACCGAATGCCATCGCCATTGTTTCAGATCAGCATGCGGTCAGCGAGATAGCCGAGATCGGCGTTGCCATGCTGATGTTCACCATCGGCATGGAACTTTCTGGAGAGGCACTGAACCGGCTGAAACGGCGGGCATTTCTCGGGGGCACGCTTCAACTCGGCCTGATGGTCGTCGCGGGCATGCTCTGGATGATGGCCATCAATCAAACGCCGTGGCGGGAAGGCATCCTCTGGGGATGCCTGGCAGCCCTCTCTTCATCGGCCATAGTGCTCCAGATCATGCAGCAACGAGGGGAAAGCGAATCGCCCCACGGCCAGCTTTCCCTTGCCATACTGGTCTTTCAAGACATCATGGCGGCGCCGATGCTCATAGCCGTTCCGCTGCTTGCGGGAACTGTCCACCTCTCCTGGCAGTCCGCGCTTTTCTCCACCGGCAAGATCGTGCTGATTCTCGGCGCCGTGCTCATCGCCACCGGCCTGTGGCTCAACCGCCTGATGGAGGCCGTCTTGAAGACAGGGGCTCGGGAAGTGCTGATCCTGACAACGCTCGGACTGTGCATGGGCATGGCAACCCTGACGAGCTGGCTCGGCCTTTCGCTCTCTCTGGGGGCCTTCCTGGCAGGCCTTCTGCTTGCGCGTTCCCCCTACAGCATGAGCGTCATGTCCGGAGTCCTGGCCTATAAGGACGTCTTCATCAGCCTTTTCTTTATTTCTGTTGGAATGCTGCTCAACATCCAGTTCCTGTTCAACCATCTGGGAACGATCCTGGCGACCACCGCGTTTTTCATCGTGTTCAAAACCATCGTGACCCTGCCGTCGGTTCTCCTCCAAGGCTATCCCCTCAAAGCTGCCATTCTCACGTCCCTTTCGCTCGCGCAGGTCGGCGAATTCGCCTTTGTCATCGCGGACAAATGCCTCAAGCTGAACATCTTCAACACGGACGACTATCAGATTTTCCTTGCCGTCAGCGTCATAACCATGATGCTGACGCCCGCCCTCATCGTCATTGCCCCCAAAATCGTAGCAATGCTCCCCGCCAAGAAGGAACTGGCGGAAAAGGACACGTCCGACGAACCGCATGAGCAGATGGAGGGGCATCTCGTCATTATCGGCTTCGGCGTGCACGGCAAGCATCTTGCCTACGCCGCAAAGAAAGCCGGCATCAAGTACAAGATTCTTGAAATGAATCCAGAGACAGTCTCCCGTTACCGCAAGCGCGAACCCATCATGCATGGGGATGCCACGGCAGATATCGTCCTGGAGCATCTCGGCATAGAGAAGGCCCGCGTCTTGGCCATCGTCATATCCGACCCGGTCGCCGTGCGCTCGATCACGCAGGAAGCCCGCAAACTCAACCCGAATCTGCACATCGTCGCCAAAACGCGCTTCGTGCCGGAAATCGCCCCGCTCAGGCAGACAGGCGCATCAGCGGTCTTCTCCGAAGAATTCGAATGCTCCATCGAAATCTTCAGCAACGTGCTTTCGCAATTTCTCGTCCCCAAGCAGGAGATCGACCTCGTCGCCTCCCATATCCGCAAACGCGGATCCCGCATGCTTCGCCGGGTGACAAACCAGGCAGGCGTCATAAAGGTGTCGTAAGCAACCTGCCCAGCATGAACATGCTGGTCCTGCAAAACAAGCCAAGGCCAATGCTGGCCCCTTCAAGCGCTGCTTGCCTGCCCTGGCGTCTTGTCAGCAGGGAGCGGAGTCCCCTTCTTTCTCTGCTCTTTGCCCGAAACAGCTGGAGAGAGCAGAAACCGATATTTTAAAGTTTTCTCATGAACGTTGTGAATTGAATGCTTGAGAGATCCACAGCGGGATAAGAGCGGGATAAAAAAAATGAAAAAAAAATGGCACCTACCCAAGCCGGGTAAGTGCCTGAAATTCCTGGCGCGCCCAGAGGGAGTCGAACCCCCGACCAAGAGCTTAGAAGGCTCCTGCTCTATCCAACTGAGCTATGGGCACACGTCAGCGCAGACGCATCTGCAACAAGCAGTTTTTTGCCTTCTTTGGGAACCGCTGTCAAGACGATGGCGCACCCCCGGCAAGGCATGCCAGCCTCCTGTTTTCAAGGCTTGGCGCGACCGGCACCGTCCCCTGCACCAGCCTTGCCCTCATGCCGAAAAAGGATAGTATGCCGCCATTGCGCGCCCCGCGTGGCCAAGTCTTTCTCAGGTTCAAGGAGCACCGATGGCCGTTCCCTTCCAGTCTGCCCCCGAATTTGCACGCTATCTGGACAGCCTCGGCTTTTTCCACATGGATCTCAGCCTAGGTCGCATGAAGCAGGCTCTGCAGGCGCTGGACCTCAGCCGCCCCCCGTACCGCATCGTCCAGGTTGCCGGCACCAACGGCAAAGGCTCCACAGCCACCTTCCTCGCCTCCCTGCTCGAGGCGAACGGCGTCAAGACCGGACTCTACACCTCGCCCCACTTCGTCCATCCCTCTGAGCGCATCCTCATCAACGGACGGCGCCTCCCCGAAGACGATGGCCTGTGGCTCGAGGCTGCCCGGGAGGCCTGGCAGGCCTGCCCTGAGCTCACCTACTTCGAAATGCTGACGGTCATGGCGCTCTACGCCTTCCGCGCCTGCGGCGTCCAGGCCGCCATTCTCGAAGCGGGACTCGGCGCCCGCTGGGACGCCACGACGGCAGCACCCGCCGATGCGGTGTGCCTTGCGCCCATGGCGCTCGACCACACGGCGGTCCTTGGCCCCGCCATCGGGGACATTGCCAGGGACAAGGCCTGCGCCATCCGAAGCCAGGCGCCGGTCTTTTCCTCGCCCCAGCCGCCTGAGGCCGCAGAAATCATTGCCGAGCGCGCCAGCGCCTTCCAGGCGCCGCTTGCCGTGACCGCACCCCTGTCCGCCGGCATCCCGCTTGGCCTTGCCGGCGCCCACCAGCGCGTCAATGCGGCCACGGCCCTCGCCTGCGCCAGAACCATGCTGGACATGCTCGGCGTGCCGGCCGCCGAGGCCAGCCTTGCCCAGGGCCTCGCCCGCGCCTTCATCCCCGGCAGACTCCAGTCCGTCCCCGAGACGGCAGAGCATCCGCCCTTCCTGCTGGACGGCGCCCACAATCCCCATGGCATGGCCTCCCTGGCCAGCTTCCTCGAGGAGGGCGGCACCCGCCCCCGCGCTGCCGTCTACTCCTGCCTTAGCGACAAGGACTGGCGGACAGCCCTCGGCATGCTGGCCAAGACGCTGCCGGACATCCCCTTCCTTGTCCCTGCCATGCACAACGAGCGCGCGGAAGCGCCCGACGCCATTCTGCGGCTCCTGCAGGAGCACGGCGCAGGCAAGGCTTCAGCCTATCCCGGCCTCAAGGAGGCCCTGGCACAGGCAGCCCTGGCCCCTGGCGAGGGACCGGTCCTCCTCACCGGCTCCCTCTATCTGCTTGCCGACTTCTTTGCGCTCCATCCCGATGCCCTGGAGCGGCCGGCACGCTGAGCCGGGCACCGGTCCCGCACTCGCCCATCTTCTTTAAAGGATGCACCATGTCCGACCTCAACGCCTGCTTCCGCGCCATCCCCTCCACCGACAAATGCCTGGAAGCCCTTGCCGCCCCTAGCGAGGCGCTGGCCGCCCTCGTGGGGCCCGACGTGCTCAGGGCCGTGCGCGAGGCGCCGAGACGCCTTGTCCGGGAAGCCGTCCAGGCCTTCTGGGACGCGAAGCGCGAAGCGGTCAGGCAGGGCGGGAGCCGCGACGCCGCAGAGCTTTCCCTTGAGGCCAGCTTTGCGGAGCTGGCCGCATGGTGCGCCAGACAGAGCGCGCCCCGCCTGCAGGGCGTCATCAACGGCACGGGCGTCGTCATCCACACCAACACGGGGCGCTCGGTGCTGGCGCCTTCGGCGGCAATGGCCGTCTTCAGGGCTGCATGCGGCAGCTGCACGCTGGAATTCGACGGCGAAACCGGCGGCCGGGGGAGCCGCAACGACCTGCTCTCCTACGCCATCCGGGACCTGGCTGGCGCCGAGGACGGCATAGCCGTCAACAACAACGCCGCGGCCGTCCTGCTGGCCCTGGACACGCTCTGCAAGGGCGGCGAGGTCGTCATCTCCCGCGGCGAGCTCGTGGAGATCGGCGGAAGCTTCCGCATCCCGGACGTCATGGAGTCCACGGGCGTCATGCTCAAGGAGGTGGGCGCCACCAACCGCACCCACCTTGCGGACTACGAGCGGGCCATCAATGAAAGCACCCGCGCCATCATCCGCGTGCACACCTCCAACTACCGCATCGTGGGCTTCCACTCGGCCGTGCCCACAGACGAGCTGGCCGATCTCGCCCACCGCCATGGGCTCCCGCTGCTCAACGACCTCGGCTCCGGCAGCTTCATCGACTTCGCCAAGGCGGGGCTTCCGCCTGAGCCGACCGTGCCCGAGTGCATCAGGCAGGGCTGCGACCTCGTGCTCTGCTCCGGCGACAAGCTCCTCGGCGGCCCTCAGGCCGGCATCATTGCCGGACGGGCGGATCTGCTGGCCAGAATCCGCAAAAATCCCCTCCTCAGGGCCCTGCGCATGGACAAGCTGAGCTATGCCGGCCTCGAGGCGACGCTGCGCCTCTACTACGAGCCCGAGCTTGCCTGCCGGGAGATCCCCACCCTGCGCCGCATGCTCGTGGAGCCTAGCGAACTCGCCAGGCAGGCCAAAGCCCTCAAAGCCCGCCTTGCCCGCGCCCTCAAGGGCGCCTGCAGCGTCGGCCTTGCCGAAGACAGCTCCCGCGCCGGCGGAGGCGCCTTCCCCGAGTGCAGCCTGCCGACGACGCTGGTGGCGCTGCGGCCCCAGGCCTGCTCCGCAGCCGAGCTCAAGCGCCGTCTGCTGGCGCTGCGCCCCGTTCTCATCGGGCGTCTCGAAAACGACGCCTTCTGCCTCGACCCCCGCACCATCGAGCAGGCGGAGCATGCCCGCATCGCATACCTGCTGTGCAGGGCGCTCTCCGCCTAGCCAAGACATAAGGATACACGACATGCCAGAAGCAAAGCACTCCCCGGCCTACGAGGCCAAAAACGCCTGGACCGTCTACAAGAGCGACGAAGACCGCGCAAAAATAAAGGCCTTCGTCGACGGCTACATCGACTTCCTCAGCGCCTGCAAGACCGAGCGCGAAACGGTCGCCTTCGCCGAGAAGACCCTGCGCGGGCACGGCTTTGGCGACGATCCCGCGTCCGGCCGCTATCTTGCGGTCCTCAGAGGCAAGTGCCTCTTCGCCTTCCGCCGGGGCACGGAACCCTTGAGCAAGGGCATCTCCCTCGTGGCCGCCCACGGCGACTGCCCGCGCCTCGACTGGAAGCAGCATCCCTTCGTCGAGCAGGCCGGCTTCGCCCAGGCCAAGACCCACTACTACGGCGGCCTGCGCAAGTACCAGTGGCTCTCCCGCCCGCTGGCCCTGCACGGCGTGGCCGTCAAGGACACGGGCGAAGCCGTGCCCGTGCGCATCGGCGACGAGCCGGGCGATCCGGTCTTCTGCATCGCCGACCTCCTCCCCCACCTGGCCCAGAAGCAGGTGACCCAAAGCGTCCGCGAGGCCTTCGAGGGCGAAAAGCTCAACGTCATCCTCGGCAGCATCCCGCGCCCGGAAGAGGAGGAGAAGCAGGACAAGGCCGGCGACAAGGCCGGAAAAGCCAAGGATCCCCTTGCCAAGTCGCCCGTGAAGGGCGCAGTCCTCGACCTGCTGCAGGAAAAGTACGGCCTCTGCGAAGAGGACTTCATCACAGCCGAGATCGAGGTGGTGCCGGCTGCGCCTGCCTCCTACGTCGGCTTCGACCGCTCCCTCGTCGGCGGCTACGGCCAGGACGACCGCATCTGCGTCTACACGGCCCTCCAGGCCCTGTGCGACGCCAGGGCGGACTGCACGAAGAACATCGCCCTCATGATCTGGGACAAGGAGGAAATCGGCTCCGACGGCGCCACCGGCGCCTCCTCCCGCTTCCTTCAGTACTGCTTCGAGGACGTTGCCCGCGCCCACGAGCCCGAAACCCCGGCAAGCCACGTGCTCCTGGCAAGCCAGGCCCTGTCGGCCGACGTCACGGCCGGCATGGACCCCGACTACCAGGAAGCCCACGAGAAGAACAACTCGGCCAGCCTCGGCATGGGCCCCTGCTTTGAAAAGTACACCGGTTCCGGCGGCAAGTACGGCGCCAGCGAAGCCCATGCCGAATTCTACGCCTCGGTGCGCGGCATCCTGAACCGCGCCGGCATCCCCTGGCAGGCCGGCGAGCTTGGCCGGGTGGACCACGGCGGCGGCGGCACGGTGGCCCTCTTTCTGGCAGCCTACGGCATGAACGTCGTGGACTTCGGCCCGCCCCTGCTCGCCATGCACAGCCCCTTCGAGCTCTCGAGCGCAGCCGACGTCTGGGCCTGCTATCTCGCCTACAAAGCCTTCTACGAAGCCTAGGCTTCGCATTTCGCCATCTTTCAAAATCAACAACAATCTTATCCGCTTTTTTATAGACTAATTTTATGAAACATCTGCATATATTCTTAGCTTTTATCCTCGCGATGTCGCTCTGTGCCTGCGCGCCGGCACGAAAGACTGCCGATATCGACGTGCCGACGAGAGCCCAGCTTGCTAAGATTTCCGTGAATGCTAATGGCAGCAACTTCCAGTACTGGAACAAAAATGCCTCTTCCTTCCAGAAGCTGACCGCCTATGTGAAGGATGTCACGGATCCTAAGAGCCCCAATTTCATTCCCGTTGAGGACAGAATTGCCGTCTTCGATCTGGACGGCACGCTCATCTGCGAAACAACGCCGTCCTATTTTGAATGGATGCTCTATCTTGAGCGCGTGCTGAACGATCCCAGCTACACGCCTACGCCCAAGGAAAAGGCCTATGCCCAGATGGTCAAGGCCGGCATCTACCGCATCGGCATTCCCAATCCCGTGGCGGGAACGGGGCTCGAAGCGAGCCCCCATGCCGCGGGCCTCGAGGCACCCAAGGCCCTGCCCAAGGATCTTTCCCGCGAAGAGGCGAGAGCCCAGGAAGCGGCATTTGCCGGCATGTCCCTCGCGGACTACGATGCCTACGTCAGGCGCTTTATGCAGACGCCGGCCGAGGGCATGAAAAATCTCGTGCGCGGCGACAGCTTCTATCTCCCCATGGTCGAAGTGCTCTCCTACCTGTCGGCCAACCGCTTCAAGCTCTTCATTGTCTCGGGATCCGACCGGCAGGCGATACGCGCCCTGACAGAAGGCGCGCTCCCCGTGGACTCGGACAACATCATCGGAACGGACGCGAGAACGCGCGCCTCGCACCAGGGCACGGCCGACGGCCTTGACTACCGGCATACGGGCGACGACGTCATCCTGCGCGGCGAGTTCATCGAAAAGAACCTGCAGATGAACAAGGTTTCGAGCATCGTCCGGGAGATCGGCAGACAGCCCGTCCTCGCCTTCGGCAATTCGTCCGGCGACTACAGCATGTTCAGCTACACGGTGACGAAGAACAAGCACAAGGCGCTGGCCTTCTGCCTCCTGTGCGACGACACGGAACGCGAACTCGGCAATCCCGGCAAGGCCGGCAAGGTGCGCGCAGCCTGCGAAGAAAAGGGCTGGATTCCCGTTTCCATGAAGAATGACTTCCGGCTCATCTACGGCCGCGGCGTGACGCGGGCCGACAGGTAGCAGCCGAGTCTGCTCCAGTTCACAAGCCCCCTGGCAGCCTCCTTTTCGCGGGCGCCAGGGGGCTTTTCCGTCGCCCGCCGGCAAGGCCTGCCGCGAAGCCTGCACCGCGGCGGTCCGCTTTCTGGGGAATCTTCGGCCAGTCTCAACGCCTCCCTGGACGCCGCCACGGCCGGCACCGGTTCCTCGCGCTCAAGCATGACGCAAAGCCAGGCATCCTGCAATTGACATTCTGTGCGGACATTCTGGACGGCAAGACACCATGCCGAAAAGCATGACGGTCGCGCAGCGAAGGCATCCTCCGCTGTGCGAGAAGCAGAACGAGCCTGAGAACGGCAGGGCCCAGGCACCCAGAACGCTCAGGAATGGCAATTGACAAAGCGGGCCACCTGATGTCTGATCTGCCGTCCCCCCGCAGCCTGCCCCAGCGAAGCAGGCTCTGCGGCCGCAACAAGGGGGTCTGCGCCATGCTGCTCAACGTCTTTGCTTCTTCCTGCTGCGTCACAGCCCTCCTCTTCGGCGGATCGGCAGAGGCGCAGGCGCGGTCCGTCTCGCCGGAGGACTCCTCCGGCTTCGTGCTCGTCAAGCTCTACGCGCCCGAGATCCGGCAGGAAATCCGCTACTACTCGACATACAACTTTGTCGGCGAACGCATTGCCGGCTACGAGGCGCCCTGCGCCATCCTGACCAAGGAGGCAGCCCGCGCCCTGAAGCTCGTCGCGGACGGACTCGCCCAGAAGGGCTACGGCCTCAAAATCTACGATGCCTACCGCCCCCAGAAGGCCGTGACCCATTTCGTGAACTGGGCCAAGAATCTTGCCGACACCCGCATGAAGCGCGACTTCTATCCAGACATCGACAAGTCCAAGCTGCTCGGCCCCTACATCGCCCCGCGCTCCGGCCACAGCCGGGGCAGCACGGTCGATGTCACTTTGACCGACCTCAAGACCGGCAAGGACATCGACATGGGCGGCACCTTCGACTTCTTCGGCGCCAGGTCGCATCCCGACTTCAAGGGCACGCTGACGAGGGCGCAGCTGCAGAACCGACGCATCCTCAGGGACGCCATGGAGCGCAGCGGCTTCAAGGGCATCAAGACGGAGTGGTGGCACTACACGCTCAAGAACGAGCCTTATCCCAACACCTACTTCACCTTCCCCGTGTCCGACCTGCTCTTCCTGCCTGACAAGGCCAAGAACAAGTCCGCGCCGGAAGGAGCCGACCCCGCGGCGCCTGCGGCAAAGCCCGCGCCCTAAGCCTGTTCGGGCGAGCCGTGCGCAGGGCCGGCGTCCGGGATGGCAAATTCGATGGCGGAACGCATTTCTTCCGTCGCCCACCTGCCCTCGGCGATGGCCTCCTCGGCCCGGTGGAAGTCCAGCAGGCCCAGATGCCCCAGCCTTGGCGTCACGAGCACGTCTGGCGGGTCGCCGGCCATGCGGCTGCGGGCAATGCGGTCCTGGGCGATGTTGACCGAGGCGAGCACCGTCTCGAGTATGCCCGGCGGAACGGGCTTGCTGGCTTCGGCTTCGCCCTTGACCAGGCCAAGCCAGTCCGGCGCGCAGTCCTTCACCGTGCGCGCCATGCGGCCAAGCTGATTCCTGATGCCCTCCGCCAGCGGGGCGCCGCCGGCGGCGCTGTCCGCCCCCGGCGGACAGTCCGAGGCTTTCGCGGCCTTTGCGGCCTTCGCCTCTCGCGCGTCCTTCGCCTGGGCCCCTGCCCTGGCAAGGCCAGGCAGCAGAGCGCCGTTGAGGTTGAGGTTGACGGCGACGACGACGTCCGCGCCAAGCGCCCGGCACACGGAGACGGACACTGGATTGACGAGGCCACCGTCGACGTACCAGCTATCCTTGCGGCGCACGGGCAAGCACCGACGGCAGGGCCATGGATGCCCAGACGGCATCGAGCGCAGAGCCCTTCGTGAACCACTGCTCCCTGCCGAGCGACATCTCCGTCGCCACGCAGGCAAAGCGCAGGGGCATGTCCTCGATGGCCAGATCTGCCGGCACCACGTGCTCGGCAAGCGACTGCCGCAGGCGTCCCGGCGAGATCAGCCCCTGCAGCAGGCCCGTGAAGTTGACATACGACGCCACTACAGCCCCCATCGCTGTCAAGAAGTAGCGGACCGAAGCCGTCAAACACCGTGTATCAAGGCTCTAGGCCTAGTGCTTCAGATCCTTTGTGCTTCTTGGCTCGTAACTGGGTGGCAGATTCTTGCCATATCTTTGGCGAAATGCTAACAAAAATGCTAACAAAAATCGGTTTCAGAGAGGGTGTCCAACTTCCATATTTTTTCTTTTGGCACAACCAATGAGACAATATTTTTCCCAAAAAGGAAGGAGGCGGTATGACGAAAGCCCAGCAGAACGATGCCAGACATAAGGGACGCAAGCGTAACACATTTACTGAAGAAGATAATGGAAAACCACTTACAGAAGAACTTTTAAGATGGTGGATTGGTCGTAAACCGAAAAAGGTTAGAAACATTTGGGATGGAGATGGTCTTTTTATACGCATTACTCCAAGGGGTAAAATGTCTTGGAAGTTGGAATATACGGTTAGAAATGCTCCTGATCCATCTGAAAACAAAAGAGGAAAGATGACTCTTGGACCATATACACAGAAACACTCTCTTGAATGGGCAAGAGTAGAGGCTAGAAGAAATCTAGACTTAGCAAACGATGGTATTAATCCATATAAAGCACAGAAAGAAGAAAAAAATCAATTGGAGAATAAAAATAAAACATTCAAGGAAGTGTCAGAGTTATGGTTTGAAGATCAAATAAAGCATTCAACAAACACAGAAAAGACTAAGCGTAACCTACGATCACGATTGGAAAACCACTTGTATTCACTGATAGGAAATACGCATTATAGTGATATAACTTCTGAAGTTTTATATAATATCATAAGACGCAAATACATAGGCGAAGGCGTAGAAAAGAAGAAGGATGTGGAGAATAATAGGAAGACAGTTTTAACCAAGAAATTAATTGCGGATCTATTCCGTATTGGCAAATGGGCAAAGAGGAAACAGTATAGCGACATAAATCCAGCAGAAGATCTTGCTGAAAGATGTATGTGGATGAAAGTTGAAATGACATCTCACGCAGCAATTACAGATCCTATCAAAATCGGTGAATATTTGAAGAAACTATATGAAATTAAGCCTCAAGATGGAAGTGATACTGTTAAAAATGCTGTTATTTTTATAACATATATTCCGCTTAGATCAGCAGAACTGCGTGGAGCAAAGATTAAAGAACTTGACTTTGACAGTAATACCTTGACAATTCCAAAGGATAGAATGAAGACGAGAAATGACTTCATAGTGCCTTTGACATCTAAAGCGGTTGAAATCCTCAGGCGTCAAATACAATCCAATCTAAACAAGGGAAAAGATGACTATATTTTTCAGAGGAATGGAAAACCTATTGGCATAAACTCAATGACACGCTTCTTACATAGTATGGGCTATGGCTCTGCCAATGACGAAGACAAGGACAAAGACAAAGCAACCATTCACGGACTGCGAGCAACTTTTTCTACATTGATGCGCGCCTCCCGTTTGAGCGAGGAAGAAATTATAGAGAAAAACCTCTCTCATTCATATGGAAACAAGGTTGTCCAAGCCTACAATAGAGGCAGTTACATCGAACAAAGACGGCAATGCTTCGAAGACTATGGTCATTTATTGGACGGACTCAAAGAAGACAGAGATTTCGATGATATAGTAAATGAAATTAAAAGACGGCATCAAGAAGAATATATGAACAAGCAAAATGATTTAAATACCACAAAATCGTAACTTTATGCCTACATTCGCCCACTGCATTCATATAGCCTTCATCCCGCCAAGCCATCGTCTTCTGCGGTACAATGAACTGCCCGAAGACATAACCGACAGCATAGACGCCGATCCACAAGACATAGTGATAACGCCTTGGTGCGGATTCGGCTACCCCGACTGGGACTTCCGATTGACCGCATTTGCGGAAGGCAGGGAAGAGGACGACATCAGCCTAGTCTACGGCGATGTAGGCTTTGTCGAAGTCGACGCACTAAGCAATCGGTTCAGCGGCTGCCTGCGGATCGAAAGGTTCAAGTCCCGCTTCCTTGGACAAAGGCAGTTCGCACGGCATCTGCAGTCGCAGTTCAAGGCTTTGACGGAAGAGCAAGCCCTCGACATCGCCTGTCTGGCATACGATGAACTGCTGAACCCGTGGCCTGATGAAAGCGGCAAGCCTGAGACTCCGCAGTGGTTCAAGGAAAAGGCTTGGAAGAAGGACTGCGAATGGCTTCACATAGCGGACTACAGCGGGGGGATATATATGCGTCTGCGGGAACGGGACTTGGACGATTTCGACAAATGCGTCTTTGCCGACAGGCGGACAAATCCGCTGGTTGTCACTGCTTCCTGGTATTCCTACGCAGATCCAGATGAAGGCTTTATGACATATGATGCCTACAAGTTTGACGACTGGGCAGAATACCATATATACGGGGCAGAACCCGACTAGACAAGGTTTACATATATGCAAATAGGCTGGGGACATATATCCTCAGCCTTTTTTATGTTCTGTAATGGCGAATGTTTTACGCGTAAAAAACGAGACGGATGGACTATTTGCTATACAAAGAAGTCTTCGTCTATCTTCTTGATGTACAGCGTCTTTTCAATTCGGCAACCTACATTGTAGCGGATCATAAGTTTAGTCAATTGACGTCCGTCTATCAGCACAATGCGTTTGCTTAGTGCCATCGCCGTCTGCTTAGCATCTTCCGTGAAGTCGGAAGTAGTGACAAACAGACCCTTTGCGGCTTTCTTGTTGTCCAGCGAACCAAAGAAGTCGCGGATAGCACCAGCCCCAACATTGTTTCCTTGGCAATAAC
>ODAI014692017.1_pt1 | contig 18375 bp, 15 predicted proteins | sample 1539321 | NCBI WGS metagenome assembly ODAI01 (sample SAMN02144231, study PRJEB22623) | gut metagenome | biome: sheep rumen | host: Ovis aries | place: New Zealand | reverse complement strand
TGTCATGATGGTGATGAACGTCGTCCGCTATGTCCGCTTTCTTGTCCACCAGAATCACTCCGTTACCGAGCCGGGCAGCCGGAAAGACAGCGTCTGGAACATCGTTGTCCTTCTGCTGATAAGCTTTTTTTGCGTCGTGTACGCGATTATATTCACCTTTGGCTTTAATGTCGCGTGGATAGGCATAATCCTGTTCAGCGGCAGCATATTTGTCACCGTCGTGCTGGAATGGATTTTCCGCCTTGTCGCATCCGTAAAGCGGCGCGGGCTTGAGATTTCCGAGGCGCTTATCGGCGTGCTGGAGGCTCGGGATCCCAACCTTGACGGCCACAGCCTGCATGTGCAGGAGCTTGCCCTGCTGCTGTATCGCTATCTGCCGCCGCAGAAAAAAAGACAGGTGAATCTTGAGAACCTGAAATATGCGGCGCTGTTCCACGACATAGGCAAGCTGGGCATTCCTGAGGCTATACTGAACAAGCCCGGCAAGCTGAGCGACGACGAATGGAAGATAATGCGCAGCCACCCGCTTATTGCCGTAAAAATACTGGAGCCGCTCAAATCGTTTGATTACATAAAAGACTGGATTCTCTACCATCACGAGCGGGTGGATGGAGGCGGCTACTTCCATCTGAGCGCGGAGGAGATACCGTTCCCGGCAAAAATCATATCCGTAGCGGACACGTATTCTGCCATCGTCATGGTGCGCTCCTACAAGCCGTCGCGGACGTATGAGGAAGCCGTCGCCATCCTGAAAAGCATTGCCGGAACGCAGCTTGACAGCGAGCTTGTGGATGTGTTCTGCTGCATCCCGCGCGAGGAGGTCATCGGCTGCATAGACAAGGTGAACCGCATCATGGGCAATGAGCTGCAGGCAAAAGAGAGCATCGGTTCCCCGCAGCCCGGCGACTAAGGGGCTTCCTTTACGAGCAATGGTGGCTCGCAAGCTCAAAGTACTTTGTCAGGAATGTGTAGAACGCCTTGGTGCGCGTGTTGTCCTGTTTGTTGTTTTTGTACGTGATAAGTATGTCCCTGCTGCACTGGGGATTCGTGATTTCCAGCAGGCGAACCCGGTGCGAGTTTACTTTTTCCCAAGAGAAGTCCGGCCAGAATCCTATGCCCATGTTCGCGCCTATCATGTTTTTTACGGCGGCGGGACTGTCGCTCTCAAAGATGATGTTCGGGTGGATGCCGGCGTTGGTGCAGTATTTGTCGAATATGGAGCGGAGCTGCTTTGAGCCGGACAGCGCTATGAAGTCGTCGTCTTTTACTTCCTGCAATGTGATGGAATTCCTTCCCCTGAAGCGCGGGATGTTCGGGACGGCAAGGAAGATTTTTTCCGTGCAGACAAAGATGCTGTCGTGCCCGCCCTCCGGCGGCTGGTAGAAGAGTTTTGTCGTCACATTTATGTCGTACAGGTCGCTCTGCTCGTTCTGCTTCAGCTCGATGTGGATGTTGTCGTCTATGCGCTGGTACTCGATGACCGCCTCCATTACGAGAGAGGATGCTGCCAGCACGTTCAGGTGGACGGTTGCGTTCTCAAGTTTTGCCATGGATTTCATCTGGTCAGGCAGCGCGTCCAGTTCTTCCAGCAGCGGCGAGAGCTTTTTGTAGAGGTATTCCCCGTAGGTGGTGAGCATGATGTTCCTTCCGTGCGGCGTAAAGAGAGGGACTTCCAGCTCGTCCTCAAGTTTGTGGATGGCATGGGTCAGCGCAGGTTGCGCCATGTGCAGATTCTCTGCGCTCCGTGTCACATGCTGTGTCCTGGCAACCTCCAGAAAGTAATGCAGCTGCGCAAGCTCCATGAATTCCTCCTGCCGGATGCAGACGCCCGGCTTTCTGCGGTGGTGTTCGGGCATAGTGTGCTGCTGGAATCAACGCAGCCCTCCACACGCAGCTGCCTGTCCGCAGCACGCTATGCAGCCCCTTCCGCTCTTATAAAACTGATTGCAAGAAAAATAATATAGTAGGCGGCACAAGAAAATCAAGTGGTATGGAGCATACGGCGGGGCTTCAGTCATGAAAGAAAAACAAGAGAGCTGCCCGGAAACTTGTGTCCCCGGACAGCTCCTGTCGGCTTAAAACACGGTTCTGAGAATGCGGCTTTATGCGGCCATTGTGCCGAGCTTTTTCTTGCGGTAGGCAAGAATGATGCTTTGCAGCAGGATAAAGAAGCAGAGCATGAGGCCTGTCGTGATGCTTTGCCAGTACGGTTCCCGCAGGCCGGATGCCACGACGATGTTGTTGATGGTCTTGAGCGACATCACGCCGAAAAGCGTTCCGATGATATTGCCTACACCGCCGGAAAGCAATGTACCGCCGATGATGGACGATGCGATTGCTTGCATTTCTGCGCCGGAAGCGTTGGTCGCATTTCCTGCGCCGGTGTGCGTCAGGTAGACAAAACCTGCGATGCCTGCCAGCAGTCCGCAGAGGATGTAGGCAAAAAACTGCGTCCGCTGCACATTGATACCGAGCATCAGCGCACTTTCGCTGTTGCCGCCGACCGCATAGAGGTTCCGCCCGAAGCGCGTCCATTTGAGCGTCGCCCAGAGCGCCAGCACTACCAGCAGGGCGATGATGACGCCAATCTCGATGTACGAGGGAATCCAGTTGCCGTTTCTTGCGTAGGTGCCGATGAGGGGCAGCTCCATGTAAAAGTCCTTCAGCGCTACAAAGGTTTCGTTCGTTGCCGTGCGCGGAACCTTGCTGACGATGGTCGTCATACCGCGGGTAAAGAACATGCCTGCGAGAGTCACGATGAATGGCTGGATTTTCAGGTATGCCACCAGATAGCCCTGCACGATACCGATTGCGAGGCCGATGCCGAGCGCAATCAGGATGGAGCTGAAGACTCCGCCGCTGTGGTCTTCCATGAAGACGACGGACGTCATGGTAATCAGCGCGATGGTGCCGCCGACAGAAATGTCTATGCCGCCGGTAATCATGACCACCGTCAGCCCGCATGCGATGATTATCAAGTATGCGTTGTTGTTGAACAGGTCAAGGAATTGCTGCGGGTTCAGGAATCCTCCGCCCCAGATAAGCATCGCGAGCAAGTACATCGCAAAGAATGTGCATACGGTGATGGTGAGGAGCAGCGTTGTGTTGGAAAGCGGCTGTTTGTCCTTCTTCTTTGAAAAAATGCCTGCCATAATTACCTCGCCTCCACTTTTGAGAGAGAATTTCCCGCAATCGTGTTCTTCATCTGCTTGAGCCAGTTCTTTACGACAGGGGAGCCGATGACGACGATTGCGATGATGACGACTGCCTTGTAAGCTTTTACGGCGGTAGAAGAAACCTTCATCGCGTAGAGCGTGATGGTGAGCGCCTGTATGATGTACGCGCCCAGTATGGAGCCGGAAAGCTTGAACTTTCCGCCTCCGAGGGAATTCCCGCCGATTGCGACGGCAAGAATCGCGTCCATCTCGATGTCAAGCAGGATGGTCTCATGGTTTATCAGCCCGATGCGGCATACGTTCATGGAGCCGGCCAGCGTGACGCATACGCCCAGTATGACAAAGACCACCATCTTCATCAGGATGGGGTTTATGCCGTTCAGCTTTGCCGCCCGCTCGTTGATGCCCACCGCCTGAATATACAGGCTGAGCGTCGTCTTTTTGAGCAGCAGGTTGATGATGAGAATAAAGACGATGACGGTGATGATGGGCGTCGGCACCGCCACGTGCGGTATAAAGCCGCCGAGGTAGTTGAGCAGCGGGCTCTCAACGTTCGGCGTCGCTCCGCCGTTAATCCAGTACGCGATGGGGCGGCCTGCCGTGTACAAGATAAGCGATGCAATCATCGGCTGTATGTTGAACTTTGCGATGAGGACGCCGTTGAACAGGCAGAACAGGATTGCCACCAGGCATGCGGCCACCAGCGCGAACAGGATTACGCCTGCGCTGATGGTGTTTGCGCGGAGGATTTTTACGAACACGGAGCCGGCGATTGCCGCAGCGGCGCCGATGGAGATGTCCTGCCCCTTTGTGGCGGATGTGACGAGCGTCATGCCGATGGACAGGATGACGAGCTCTGATGCCCCGTTCAGGATACTGATGAGGTTCCCGGAAAGGACGGTGTTCCCGAAATTGTTCTTCTTTATCGCAATGGAGAAGAAGGCCGGGTCACGGATAAGGTTGAACACGACGAGCAGCAGCAGGGCAACGATAGGAATTGCGAGCTGGGACTGCATGAGCTTTTTTATATGGTTGATGATTTTATTGAGCATTTTGAGCCTTTCCTCCCGCAATGGTCTGCATGATTACATCCTGACTGAGCTGGTCGCCCTTCAGTTCTCCTACAATTTTTCTGTCGCGCATGACGATGAGGCGCTGGCAGACGGAAAGCATCTCCTGTATTTCGGAGGAGATAAAGGTGACGCTTACGCCTTCTCCCGCCAGCTTGAGCACCTGTTTCTGGATTTCCAGTTTTGTGCCGACATCGATGCCTCTGGTCGGCTCGTCAAGGATAAGGTACTGGGGGTGCGTGAGCAGCCAGCGCGCAAGGATGACTTTCTGCTGGTTGCCGCCGGAAAGCGACTTGATTGGCGTTTCCTTTGAGGCGGTCTTTATCTCAAGCAGCTTGATGTATTCGTCGGCAAGCTGCTCTGATTCCGCGCGCGAAATCGGTTTTGCAAATCCTTTGAGCGACTGGAGCGCAAGGATAAGATTCTCGCGGACTGACAAATCCTGTATGATGCCGTCGCCCTTTCTGTCTTCCGGCAGATAGCCGATGCCGTTTTTCATGGCATCCTTGGGCTTGGTGATGCTGACCTCTTTTCCGTTGACCTGTATCTTGCCGCCCGTAACGCGGTCTGCCGCAAATATAGCGCGGACACTTTCGCTTCTGCCGGAACCGAGCAGGCCGGTAAAGCCGTTCACTTCGCCCTTCTGGATGCGGAAGTCAAAGGGACGCACGCCTTCCGCGCTGGACAGCCCCGTTGCCTCGTAGACAGGTGTGCCTGTGCTGTTGAGCGTGCGCTTTGAGTCCTTCAGCTTGGAGATGTCCTCCAGATCCTTGCCGAGCATGGCGGAGATGAGCTCTACCCGCGGCATGTCCTTTATTGCGTATTCGCCGACAAGCTCCCCGTTGCGGAGCACTGTAATCCGATCGCATACCTCGTAGACCTGCTCAAGAAAGTGCGTGATAAAGATGATGCCGACGCCCTGTGCCTTCAGGTCGCGCATCAGGCTGAACAGCAGCTCTACTTCCCGCTCGTCAAGGGAAGAAGTCGGCTCGTCAAGGATAAGCACCTTGCATTCCATGTCCACGGCGCGGGCAATGGCGACCATCTGCTGCACTGCGATGGAGCAGGTTCCCAGCTGCTGCTTTGCGCGGGCGGGAATGTGCAGCTTGGCAAGCAGCTCGTCGGCTTTTTTCTCCTGCTGCTTCCAGTTGATGAAATGGTAGCTGCCGCGCCCGATAAACATATTCTCTGCCACCGTAAGGTTGGGGCAGAGCGTGATTTCCTGGTATACGGTGCTGATGCCGAGGTTCTGGGCATCCTGCGGTGAGCGTATCACCGCCTCTCCGTCTGTTCCGGAGATTGTAATCACACCGGAATCCTTTATGTGTACGCCGGTCAGGACTTTGACCAGCGTCGATTTTCCTGCCCCGTTCTCTCCCATCAGTGCGTGGATTTCTCCTTTGCGGAGCGTAAAATCCACGTTGTGAAGGGCAAGCACGCCGGGAAACTGCTTGCAGATGCCCCGCATTGTTAGAATGACATTTTTGTCCATCGTGTATCAACCGCCTTTTTTGCTAAAAAAAACGGCGTAAAATATGTACAGACACACTTTACGCCGCTCTACTCATATCGGATTTACTGGAAAACCTTTATCAGTCTCCAAGACCATATGTGTCAACATCTGCCTGGGTGATGGTCTTTGCATCGAAGCCCTTTTCCTTGGAAATGACTTTCTTTGACTTTACCTTGCCGCTCTTGATCATCTCTTCGATGGTGGCTGCCTGGAACGGTGAGCACTGGCCGTCATAGTTCCAGTTGCCGGCAAGCAGCTCGCGGAGCGCCCACTTGTTGCAGTCGAATCCCATGACGATGACGTCGCCCTTTACGCCGTGCGTGATGCCGGCTTCGTCAAGCGCGGCGACCGCACCCTTTGCCATACCGTCGTTCTCGGCGTAGATGACGTTGAACTTTTCGCCGGAGTTGATGACGGACTCGACGATTTTCTTTGCTTCGGCTTCGTCCCATGTGGCGGTCTGCTGCACAACCTTCTTCATCGTGCCCTTCTTGAACTCTGCCTCAAGCGCGCCGGTGCGGCCAATCTGGGCATCTGAGCCCATGGCACCCTGAATGTGGACGACGTTGTATTCCTTGAGCTTCTGGGCTTTGAGCCATGCGATTGCGGTCGCGCCTTCCTGCGCCATGTCGGATACGACAGCTGCCTCGTACAGGTCGTCGGGCACGTTAATCATGCGGTCAAAGAGAAAAACCTGGATGCCCGCGCGCTTTGCGTTCTTGAGGACTGAGTCCCAGCCGTCGGTTGCTGCTGCGGAAAGGAGGATGTAGTCCACGCCGTCTGTGATGAACTGTGCGGCGGCATTCAGCTGCTCGTCGTTCTTCAGGCTGTAGAACGTGGAGACCTTGTAGCCGTTCGCCTCGTTGAACACTTCCTCAAAGTTCTTGACGTTTGCTGCGCGGTAGCCGGATTCTGACGGCGGATTGTTCACGATACCGATTTTTATCGGATCGGCGCCTTTCTTGGCTTTCTTTGCCTTCTTTTTGGGGGCTGCGAACAGACAGGCTGCGCACATAAGCAACGCGACAACGCTTACGATTTTCTTCATACTACTTTCCTCCTGATGGGTGACTTAGGGAAGCGCCTTCGGATTATGAAGTGTTTCCTCGATGTGTAGGCCTGTTCGGAAAGCTGCGGGCTTCCTCATTGACCTTGTGCTTTTATTCTAAGGCCGGACGCGCTGCTTTTGAATGCATTAATTTATGAAGTTCTTGTGATTTTTTTCTGAATTTCGCCGGAATCATGCCCTCCGTTCCCCAAAAAGTTTGTTTTTTTATTTAAAAGATTGAAATTCTTCTGTTTTGCGGAGCTTTCATTTGCAAGCAGGCTTGTGCTGATGTATAATAGAAAGAATGACACGGTATTTGTGTGCGGGCTTCTGCATGCTCCTGCTGTTTGCCGGATGCAGCCCGAAAAAAAGTGTTTCCTCTGCGGAGAGCAGCTCTTGTACGGAAAAGAAATCTGAGCGCATAATTCTGGGCTTTTCGCAGATTGGTGCGGAAAGCGCGTGGCGGGCGTATAATACCCGCTCCATCCAGCAGGCGGCGGAGCGCGAGGGCGTCCAGCTGCTTTTTTCCAATGCGGAGCAAAAGCAGGATAACCAGATAAAGGCGCTGCGCACCTTTATAGCCTATCGGGTCGATGTCATTGCCTTTGTGCCCATTGTGCAGGACGGCTGGGACAATGTGCTGCGCGAGGCGCGGGATGCCGCCATCCCGGTGATTGTCTGCGACCGCAAAATCCATACGTCGGAGCCGGATTTGTATGCCGGGTACATCGGGACGGACAGCGAGGAGGAAGGGCGGCGGGCGGCCCGTTTCCTGATGCGGAAATACCAGGGAGCCGCGGGGCCGCTGAACATTATCGAAATCCGGGGGACTGACGGTTCGTCCGCGTCGGACGGGCGCATACGGGGCTTCCACGAGCTGCTCGATGCCGACGAGCGTTTTTCTTTTGTGTATTCGGAAAGCGGGGATTTTTTGCCGTCCCGCGGCAAGGAGATTGCGCAGGGCATACTGCAGGAGAACGGCGTGGCATTTTGCATTGGCGGCAGGAACATTGACATCATTTTTTCCACGAACGACGGCATGACGCTCGGTATGCTCTCTGTCCTCAAGGAGCACGGCATACGGACTGGCAGCGGCAGCACTATCACCGTTGTGTCGGTGGACGCGCAGCAGGAAGCCATCGACAGCCTGAAGGCGGGCGAGATAAACTGTGTGATTGAGTGCAACCCGGAGCTTGGCGGGCAGATAATCGGGCTGGTAAAAAAGCTTGCCGCCGGGGAACCGATTCCTCGCCTGACGCACGTGGAGGAAACCGTATTCTCTGAATTTGATGACCTTGATTCCATCCTGCCCAGAGGCTATTGATATGGGTTCCGGGAAACCGCGCAATATAAAACGGACGCTGCTTGCCTCGTATCTTCTGATAATCCTTGTGATGATACTGCCAACGGTCTATTCCATGGTGGTGTCGCGCGTGTACACAGGACGCTACAACAGGATAATCGAGGCGGTGAACCGGGCGAATGCCTTGGGCAAGATGGCCAAGAATGACGTGTGCAACGAGGTCTGGGGCATTGTGTCCGGCCTGCAGCGTTTTGAGGAAGGGCGACAGATGGAGCTGCTGCGCACTATCCGCACCGGCATTGACGAGATGATGGAGAATGCCTCCGAGCAGAACATGTCGGTTCTGGAGGTCGCCTCCCGCACGGAGCAGACGCTGGAAAGCTATGTGGGAATCCTGGAATTCCAGATGCGCAACGGCTATACGGTCGCCCAGAACGAGAGCATTATGGAGGAAATCCGCGGCGTCGCCTCGTTGCTGTATGACATCTTCCAGAATTTCATCATATCGGAAATACAGACGGCTTCCGACACGAACCGCATAATCCATCGCTCCTTTATTTACCTGACCTGCATACAGCTTGCAATCTGCGCTATCGTGCTGGGCATTTCCTTGTACACATCCTTTGCGGTGTCGGATACAATCCAGCGCCCGATTCACAATATGGAGCAGCTGTCGTTCAGAATTGCCAGCGGCGACCTTTCTGCGCGGGCGGAGCAGCCGCACGTAAAGGAGCTGGATCACCTTGCGGAGAACCTGAATACGATGGCGGGCAAGATTCAGGGGCTCATCGACGAGAACGTGCGGGAACAGAAGAACCTGCAGAAGGCAGAGATGAAAACCCTGCAGGCGCAGATAACGCCCCACTTCCTGTACAATACATTTGATACGATTATCTGGCTGTCCGAGGCTGGCCGCACGGAAGACGTTATCGGCATCACGCGGGCATTCTCCCATTTTTTCCGTATCTCGCTGAGCAAGGGGCATGAGTGGATTACGGTGGAGCAGGAGCTGGAGCACGTAAAAAGCTATCTGACTATCCAGAAAATCCGCTACGAGAACATCCTGAGCTACGAAATTCTTGCCGACGAAGGAATCGGCAGCATCCCCATGCTGAAGCTGCTCCTGCAGCCGCTGGTAGAGAACGCGATTTATCACGGCATAAAGAACAAGCGGGGGCGCGGCCATATATGTGTGAGCGCCCGCCGCGTTCCGGCCAGCGATATGCCCGGCGGCGGCATAGAGTTCAAGGTTGCGGACGACGGTATCGGTTTTACGGAGGAGCGCCTTGCCGCCGTCCGGGCTGAGCTGCAGCAGAAAGCCGGCACGGAGGAGCTGCATACGGTGTACGGCCTGTATAATGTGAACAAGCGGCTCAAGCTGTATTACGATGTGTCCGTGCCTTTTTCCATAGAGAGCGAATTCGGCAGGGGGAGCTGCGTTTCGTTTACGGTTCCGGTTGATGCGCGCGGCGGCCAGGCAGAGAGGTAAGGGATGTACAGTGTGTTTATCGTTGACGATGAGGTTATCGTGCGGGAAGGCCTGCGGAACAAGATTGACTGGGAGCGTTCCCAGTTTTCTTTTGCGGGAGAGGCCAGCGACGGCGAGCTTGCGCTTTCTATGATTCAGGATATAAAGCCTGATATCCTTATCACCGATATCCGCATGCCGTTTATGGACGGACTGGAGCTTGCGCGCGCGGTAAAGAAAATGCTGCCCCTTGTCCGCATCCTTATCCTTTCCGGCCACGACGAATTTGACTACGCAAAGAAGGCGATTGCCATCGGGGTGGAGGATTACATCCTTAAGCCCTTTACGCTGGAAGAGATTCTTGCCGGGCTGCACAAAGCCGCCGCCGCGCTTGACCAGCAGAAGCAGCAGTCCACGGACATTGCCCGCATGAAGAATGAGCTTGAGTCCGCGTATGTGCTTGCCCGTACCCAGTTCCTGAGCGATGTGGTGCTGGGGACGCTTGGTGCGGGCGAGGCAATCCAGAAGGCGGCGGACTTTGATATCAAGCTGATAGCGCGCTGCTACCAGGTGGCGGTGGGAGCCATCCATTGCGGCGCACAGTGCGGGGCAGATGCGCTGCTTGAGGCAAAATCGCGGACACTTGCGCTGGTGGATAAATGGGGAGGGGGGTATACGGACACCTTCTTTATTGCGCCCGATATCTTTGTCGCTATCGTCAAGGGGGCGCAGCCGGAAGCCTGCGAGGATATGGCATTCTCCCTTGCGAGCAGCGTGAGCCATGAGGTCGCAAAGAGCGCGGGCTGCACCATCGTCTTTGCCATCGGTTCCATCGGCGAGCATACGGCGCACATCGCGCAGTCGTACCGCGAGGCATCCGCTATCTTAAAGCAGTGCCGCATAACTGACAGAAACAAAATCATCAGCATGAACGATATCGAGCACAAGGAGGACAGCTCCATTGTGCTGCAGGAGAACGACCCCCTGTTTGAGCGGCTGAACTATGCGGATGAAAGCGAGATAGACCAGATTATCAGCGAATACATCGCCATGCTCGGCGAGAATTCCGGGCATTTCTCTATCATCGCCTCTTACCTGCTTGTGGATGTCATCATGGCGGTCTCCAAGCTGATAGAGGAACTGGGCGGCTCGGTGTCGGAGGTTATGCCCGATATACTGTCGCACAGTTTTGTGGAGTCGGCCGTGCAGAGCGAGGCGGTCTTTATCGGGGCGGTGCGCGGCATCCTTGAGGATGTGCTCCGCTACCGCAGCCAGCATGTGCAGGGGCGTTACGCGGATGTTATCCTGCGGGCAAAAAAATACATCGACAAGAATTATGCTGACCCGGATATCTGCCTGCATTCCACTGCGGCTGCCGTCAACTTTAGCCCCAACCATTTTAGCGCGGTGTTCTCGCAGGAATGCGGCATCACAGTCATCGAGTATCTGACGAATGTCCGCATCGAGGCGGCAAAGCGGCTGCTCCGCAATTCTTCCATGAAGAGCTCGGACATCGCCTATGAGGTGGGCTTCAACGATCCGCACTACTTCAGCTTTATATTCAAAAAAGTGACGGGAATCTCGCCGCGGGACTGGCGGAGTGCCGAAGCCCGTCCGTAGGGCTATGCGGCGCCTTCTGCTTTTTTATAGTGGATGCGGCACTCTATGGCGGCAAAGGCTATCACCGCGAACGAGATGGGAAAGTAGGGCGAATGCTCCCCGAAGCCCGCAAAGTAATTGTAGAGTCCGTGCAGCACCACCGCATAAAGGAACGGGGCGACGTCGGGCTTTTTGCGCCGAAGGCTGAATGCAAAGAGCCCGTCCAGCACGGCGCAGGCCACATGGATGAGTACGGCGGTAAAGAGCCTGAGCCGGATGTTCTCGTAGCCGCTGATAAGGTAGATGAGCGACTCAAAGCAGGCGAGCGTGAGCCCGCTCAGTATGCTGTACTGCACCCGCTTTGATGGCATCGCACACAGGAGCGCCGCCTTTATGCTTTCCTCTATCAGGCCGTTCAGTATGAGCGCGCTGAGCAGGATTGATGCGGGGCCGGAAGCCGAGAAGACATTCCTGCTGTCCAGAAAAAACTGGAGCGCGGCGATGGGCACAACGGCGATGATGCCCAGTATGCAGGCGAGCAGCCCTTTACCAATCTTAAAGTCTTTTGCAAGGAGCGCAAAACAGAGGAATGCGGTAAGCAGGGGAATAAAACAAAGTGCGGCTGCTGCGGCGATATTCATGTCAGCGCTCCTTCTGGATGCAGATGCAGTCGATGGCGAATCCTACCGTTCCCTTTACCTTCTGCAGGTCTTTTGTGCCGAGCACGGCAAGGTTGAATATGGCGTCCTCCAGCTGGCTGTACAGCAGCGAGACCGCATCCTTGATGGGGACTTTGCGGAATTCTCCGCTTGCCTGGCCGCGTATGATGATGGCATTCATCAGGTGGTGCAGGCGGATAAGGCGGCGGGAGACGCGTTTGTTTACGTCCACGCCGCTTTTCTGCAGCTGGATGATGTATACGAGCAGCACTTTGAAAAGCTGGGTGTTCGCCTCGCAGTCGCTGATGACCTGAAAGAGCACCTGCGTCAGGCATTCCCGTGCGGAAAGCGTTTCGTTGCCGATGATTTCCCTGAGCTTTTGCTCAAGCCCCCCGGTAAGCTGCTTTATGCTCCAGATAAAAATCTCGCGTTTGTTCTTGAAGTAGATGTAGAGTGTTGTCCTTGTGATGTTGCAGCGGTCGGCGATTTTCTGGAATGTGACATCCTCGTAGCCCTCCTCGATGAAGAGCTCCAGCGCTTTCTCCAAAATCTCATGCTTCCGTTTATCGTGTTCAACAAGCACAGCCATCTTATTTTTCCGTCCTTTTGTTGTAGATGTACAGCATGGTGTCCAGATTTCCCGCCTTGATGGATTTGAGCAGGTCGGCATAGCGTCCGATGCATTTCTGGAAATTCTTCTGGTTGGTGATGAATCCCGCCTGCCAGCCGGGAAAGTCCTCGAAGAGGCTCGCCATCCCGGTGTACAGCTGTTCTGCCTTTGCCGCATCCCCAAGCCGTTCCCCGTAGGGCGGGTTGCAGAGGAGCAGCCCGTCGTCATAGGGTGCCTTCAGCTGGGAGAAATCGCTGACGATGAAATCCGGGCGCTCAATCCTTGCGTCGCTACCGATAAGCTGGAGCGCCCGCCCTGCCATGACGCATGCGTGCTCGGCGTTTTTCTGAGCCTTTGCCACTGCGGACGGGTCTATGTCGCTGCCGGTAATCCGGCACAGCACATCCGTGCGGATTTGCGCGGCGCATTCCTTGCGTATGCGGGATTCCCGCGCGGGGTCGTATATCGCAAGGTTCTCGTAGGCAAAGCGCCGCCCCAGTCCCGGTGCGACGTTGTGGGCGTAGAGCACGGCCTCCGTAACGATGGTGCCGCTCCCGCAGAAGGGGTCGTGGAGCGGCGTCTTGCGGCGCCACACCATCTCGTGCAGGAGTACGGCCGCCGTCGTCTCGCGCAGCGGCGCAAGGACATTCTCGGTGCGGTAGCCGCGCTTGTGGAGCGCCTCGCCGCTCGTGTCTATCAGTATGCGGGCGATGTTGTCGTCCAGATAGACGCGGATGTCGCAGGGCTGACCGCTTTCCGGCAGCGTGTTCATGTGCCACACGTCGCCCAGCTTTTTGTAGATGGCTTTCTGCACCATGCCCTGCACGGAATGTTCGCTGTTCAGCTTGCTTTTGTGGCTCCGTACTTTGTCTACGGTGATGCGCACGTCCTTTCTGAAGAAATCCTGCCAGTTTGTCCTGTAGCAGCCGTCAAAAAGCGCGTCGAAGTCTGGGGCTTCGTACTGGGCGGCTTGCAGATAGACGCGGTCGCTTGTCCTGAGGCAGAGATTGGCGCGGTAGAGCGCGTCTTCCTCCGCAAGGAATGAGACCTGGCCGGGGGCATTGCCGCTCAGCTTGTATCCGAGTTTTTTCAGCTCGTTGCCCAAAATCTTTTCTGCGCCGACCGCGCAAAGCGCCACATAGGTATTCATAGTGACAATTTAACATTTTTTGACATTTTGTTCAATTGAGGCAGTGCGGAAGATAAAATAAGAATTCAGGCGGAAAAAAATGCGCGGCAGCGGGAAATTGCCCGGTACCGCGCATGAGTGCGTTTTATGCTGCATGCCTGGCAGGGAGCAGGTTCCCTAGCGCTGCAGCCTGTATGTCTGTTCCTGAGCGCTGCCGTCCAGCACGTGCAGGGTCAGCACCGTGCCTTCCTCCACGGCGTAGGGAACCGACAGGTTTTTCCCGGTGTGGCTGAAGCTTACGAGCGTCTTTGTCTCGCCTTCGCGGCTTGTTGCGCTCAAGCGCATGTTTACGGGGAAGGGATATTCCGCCGGTGCGCCGCCCAAATCTGCGGACGTCAGGATGCCGTAGAGCAGGGGATTGTCCGTGGACGGCTGCGCAAAGGCAAATTCGGCCTTGATATGGCTGTATTCCGCCACTTTGCCGCCGGGATTCTCCTCTGTGGTGATGGTGCCGGGCTTCTCGTTGTCATAGGCGATGTGGGAACTGAAGTCGAATATGACCTTGCTGTCCTGCATGGCGGCGTAGACCTGCCGGATGCTCTTTCCCACGATGTTGGGCACAGAGACTTCCGCGGTCTGGTTGCCGGAGCTGACGATGAACTGGAGCGTCACGGTATCCGTGACGACCGTTCCGGCTTCCGGCGACTGTGCGAGGATTGTGCCGCGGGGACTTGAGTCCTGCTGGTAGACCGGCGTGGCCACTTTTAGCAGCGATGAGCGCCCGGCGGAGAGCAGCTGCACGGACGGAAGCACATCGTCGATGTTCTTCCCTGTGTAGTCCTCAATCTGATCGGCGGCGGTGCCCCGGCTGACGGTGAGCGTTACGCGGCGGTATGCCTTGACGATTGCCCCCGCATCCGGATCCTGCGCAAGGATGGTGTCCGCAGGCGCCTGATCGGAGTATTTCAGCTGGATTTTGGCATAGAGCTCCTTTTCCTGCATCTCCAGCAGGGCGGTCTTGAGGTCTTTGCCGACGACTTCCGGCACCATGACTTTTTCCGCGCCCTGCACGGACGCAAAGAATACCGCGATACCAGCCGCCACCATGATGACAAAGCTGACGATGACGGTAAACACGAATGAACGGCCGCTGCTTTGCAGCTCTTGCGTCTGCCTGCTGAAGCTGGCCCTGAGCCTGTTGAAAAAAGATTCCTTCATAATATCCTGCCTAGTCAAGGACGGTGCCGATGAAATTTCTGGCGCCGTTTATGAATGACTTATAATCCATTGCTTTTTTTGCCTGCCATTGCAGCTCCGTCACGATGAGGACGCCGCTGCCCGTCTGGATGAGTATGCCGCGCTGTTTGTTGAAGGCCAGCACCGTCCCCGGCACGCCGGACGTGTTTTTGGGGATTGCCGAGTCCTGCAGGGCGATTTTGCTTGCCGCCGCAGCCTTCAGTATGCGCAGCTGCTGCCCGTTCACGGAGGTAAAACAGCCCGGCCACGGCGTATATGCCCGTATCTGCGCGTCAATCATTTCCGCGGAATTGCGCCAGTTTATCTTGCCGTCTTCCTTTTTTATAATCGAACAGTAGCTTGCGGTTCCTTCCTGCGGTCGGGAAGGCGGCATCTCGCCGGTTTTTGAGATGTTCCTGAGGATGCTTGTGATGACCGTGCCGCCATAGAGCGCCGCCCGGTTCAGGAGGGATTCCGTCGTCTCGCTGCCGGTAAGCCGGAATATCTGCTCGTCAAGGATGTCTCCTTCGTCTATGCCCAGCGCCATCTTCTGCACGGAGAAGCCAGTCTCCTCATCCATGTTGAGGATTGCCGCGGGAACAGGCGTGGCTCCCCGGTACTTGGGGAGCAGGGAGGGGTGCAGGTTCATGCCGCCGTATTTGAAGAGCTGGAAGAATTTTGGCCCCAGTATATGCCCGTATGCAAAGCAGACAAAGACATCTGCCCGGACTTCCGCTATGGCATTGCGGGCTTCCTCCTTGACGTGCTCCGGCTCAAAAATCCTGATGTCGTCGTGCCGCGCCTTGTTCCAGATGCGGGCGTACTGCGCCACTTCCGTGGGAATAAGCTCCTTGTGCCGCCCCTGCGCGGACGGCGGGTTTGTGAGCACGCCTACGATTTTGTATTCCTCCCGCGCAAAGGCGGAGGACATGGCGCTGTCCTTGAGGATGAGTTCCAGCGTTTTTGCCGAAGCTGCGGGGCTTCCGCCGTAAAGCACTCTGAGCATTTATGCGTTTCCTTTCCTCGCACTTTTGTCCGCTATCTTTGCGGCAAGGCTCCGTTCTTTGGCCGCTTTTTTCGCGGCTTTTTTTGCGGCGTTCTCCGCGCGCTTCTTGAATTTCGTGACGGTCGCCTCCTTGAACTGGGGGTCGCCCTTGTCTATGTAGAGGATGCCGTCCAGATGGTCGTATTCGTGCTGGATAACGCGGGCAAGGAGCCCGTCGGCGTTCTCCAGGAAGAAGCGTTTGCCGTGCTCGTTCAGCGCCGACACGGAGACTTTGGAGGGGCGCTTTATGTTCTCGTATTCGCCGGGAATCGAGAGGCAGCCTTCCTCGTAGTCCACCGCATCGTCCGAGGTGCCGGTAATCTCCGGGTTGATGAATACCCGGCGGACGCCGTCGTCTGCGACGATGACGAAGAAGCGTTTTGCGATGCCGACCTGCGGAGCCGCAAGCCCCACGCCGTTCGCGCTCTCCATCGTCTTGAACATTTCCTCCAGGAGCTTCCTCATGGAGTCGTCTATCTCTTCCGGTGCGACCGGAACGCATTTCTCGCGGAGAATGTCTTCTCCAAGCTTATAAATCTTCATGTGCTGTCCTGCCTGAATCATGAATGGGCGTCCGCAGCCCTGTGCCCTGCGAGCCTGAGCCGCGCGGCATGTGCGTGCGCCGCAAGTCCTTCCGCGTCGCCCAGATGCCCGGCCGCCTCCGCTGATGCCTGCGGGCCGCTGGCGCCTTCCACCGTGCGCAACGTCGTGACGGTTTTGAGGAACATCCGCACGGAAAGTCCCCCGGTAAAGCGGGCGCTCCCCGACGTGGGCAGGGTATGGTTGAGCCCTGCCGCGTAGTCCCCGAAGACCTCTGCCGCGCCGTGCCCGATAAAGAGCGAGCCGTAATTGCGCACGAGCGAGACCATGCGGTCACGCTCCTTGCCCGCGTCCATAGCAAGCTCCAGATGCTCAGGGGCTTTGCGGTTTGCGATTCCGGCAGCCTGCTCAAGGCTTTCCGCGATGATTATTCTGCCGAAATTCTGTATGCTCTGCTCTGCCGTCGCACGGGTTGGCAAAACGGCGAGCTGGCGCTCAATTTCTTCCGCGACCTGCCGGGCAAGCTGCCTGTCGGTGACGACGAGCACCGGCTGCGCCACCACGTCATGCTCCGCCTGTGCCAGCAGGTCGGCTGCGAGCCATTCCGGATCCGCGCTGTCGTCGGCGATGATAAAGACCTCTGTGGGGCCGGCAATCATGTCGATTCCGGCTGTGCCGTAGACCAGCTTTTTTGCCTCCGCGACAAATTTGTTCCCCGGCCCGGCGATGACATCCGCGCGGGGAATGCTTTCCGTACCGAACGCGAGCGCCGCTATCGCCTGTGCGCCGCCGCAGGCAAAGAGGCGGGTGACGCCGCAGATATATGCTGCCGCCATGATATTCTCGTCGGCATAAGGCTTGCCGCCCTTGAGCGGCGTACCGGGAACACCGCAGCCGGACTGCCGGGCGCGCTGCTGGTCATCAGGGTGCACGCGGGGCGGCGTGCACAGGATGATTTCTTTGACGCCCGCCGCCGCTGCCGGGGTGACCGTCATGACGACGGTGGAGACGAGGGGGAATCTCCCCGCCGGGACGTAGACGCCCGCGCGCTCCACGGGGATGTTCTTCTGCCCGGTGAACAGCCCCGGCTCCAGCTCCGTCTCAAAATCGTCGAAAGATTCCTTCTGTTTGAGAGCGAATTTCAGGGCAAGCGAGTGCGAGTAGCAGAGGGACTTGTACAAGTCCGGATTGCTGCGCTCCAGCTTTGCCGCCGCAGCCATGAGCTCCTCGCGGGGAACCTCAAAGTTTTCCGGCGCGGAGACATCGAACTGCGCGCTGTATTCGCGCAGGGCGGCATCTCCGCGAGCCTGCACCTGCTTTAGCACCGTGCGCACGGTGTCTATCGAGTCCCCGAAATCTCTGCCTTTAAAAAAGCTCTCTTCTAGTTCGCTTGCGTCCTGAATCTTTATCATGGGGCTATGATAGCATATTTTTGCATATACATCCAGAGGATAGCAGAACTGTATGCGATGCTGTGGCAGGCTGCAGACAGTAGTGTTTTTTTTACGAATTAAGTTTGTTTTATACCGGATAGCTTGTGCTGTGCCTTCCGCAGGCGTTCTCCAGTATGGCGATGAGCTCCGCGTAGCTCGTGCGGATGACTTCCGGCGGGGAGCTGAGCAGGTGCTCCAGCTCCAAGTGGAAAAGCTTGTCCTTTGCCGCCACGGGCATATAGAGCACCGCCGTCTGCGTGTAGTAGTGCTCGATGCAGCCTTTGGGCAGGATAAAGACGCCCGCGGCGGCGGCACCCGCAAGGATAAGGGAGAAGAGGTTCTTTATGGAAGGAATTTTTGCCGCAAGCCCGGCGGGCAGGAATTGGTGCAGGTCATCGCCGCACTGCATGACTCCCTGAAGGACGACTGTCTTGAACGTGTCTATGTTCTCTGCGTTCCCGTGTTTTTGCTGCAGGGAAGCCAGCTTGCCTGCGAGCGGCGCAAGGGATTCCGGTATGGGCGCGCCTTCCTTGCACAGCTCCCGGC
>ODAI010968121.1_pt1 | contig 18375 bp, 16 predicted proteins | sample 1539321 | NCBI WGS metagenome assembly ODAI01 (sample SAMN02144231, study PRJEB22623) | gut metagenome | biome: sheep rumen | host: Ovis aries | place: New Zealand | reverse complement strand
TTTGCCCATGCGGTAGTAGCCCACCACGCCGCCGATGCGGCCGCTGTAGCCGCCGAGAATGCCTTGGTCGATTTTTGCCATAACGTCTTGATATTAACTGTTTTATTATATGTGTTCTTTGGATTGATTCCTGATTAAGTGTTAGAAAACTTCAACTCGCAATTATTAATTGATATTCATTGAAATTTTTAATTGTTATTTTTCAATTTTCAATTTTCAACTTTCAATTTTCAATTTTCAATTTTCAATTGATAACGTCGTTCCGTCCGATTTATTATGCAAGTAATAAGAAGAAAAAAAGGATGGAAAAAGGAAAGCCTGGGAGAGTCCTGTCTGACAGGCAGTTGCCAGTGTGACATTTTGGCACGTTTTTTGCAAAAAGAGGCAATAAAATGTCATTTTTCAAGTTAGACAACACATACAAAACCCCTACCAACATGAAACGAATTCTTTTGGCTTCGCTTGCCATTGCCTCGTTCGCCCTCCAGTCGTGCCACGCCCAGCGCGGCGACGAACCCAAGGCTTCCGCCTCCGAAATCGCTATGGACCAGGCTCCTGTACGCGAGAGCCGCCTCACGCTCGCCGACTTCACCGATGTCGCCGCCGCCACCATCGACGGCGTGGTGCACATCAAAACCGAGATGACGCAGGTCACACCCCTCTACCAGTCGTTCTTCGGTTTCATTATTCCGCAAGGCACTCGCCGCCAGGTGTATAACGCCTATGGTTCGGGTGTCATCATCACCTCCGACGGCTACATCCTCACCAACAACCACGTCGTGCAGGATGCCGAGCGCATCTTCGTCACCCTCAACGACCGCCGCGAACTTCCGGCCAAGCTCGTCGGCAACGACCCCGCCACCGACCTTGCGGTGATTAAAGTGGAAGGTGAAGGATTGACCTATATCCCCTTCGGCAACAGCGACAAAGCCCGCATCGGCGAGCCCGTGCTGGCCATCGGCAACCCCTTTAACCTCACCTCCACGGTCACCTCGGGTATCATCAGTGCCAAAGCCCGCAACGTCAACATTATAGAGAACCCGCGCGGGCAGGAGACACCCCTCGAGTCGTTCATCCAGACCGATGCCGCGGTCAATAGCGGCAACTCCGGCGGCGCACTGGTCAACGCCCGCGGCGAACTCATCGGTGTGGTCACCGCCATCGCCTCCGGCAACGGCTACTACACCGGCTACAGCTTCGCAATCCCCTCGAACCTTGCGGTCAAAGTGGCCGCTGACTTGCAGCACTATGGCTATGTGCAGCGTGGCTACCTGGGGCTGCATGTCACCGAGGTCGACGCCAAGGTGGCCCGCCAGGCCGGCGCCCGTGCCGTCAAGGGTCTCTACGTGGCCAAGGTCACCCACGATTGCGCCGCCGAGCGCGCCGGCATACGCCAGGGCGACATCATCCTCCGCATCGCCGGCGTCGAGGTGAACACCTTTGCCGAAATGATGGAAGAGCTGGGCCGTTTCAACCCCGGCGACCGCGTAGAGGTTGATTATGAGCGCAATGGCCACACCAATACCGTCGAAGTCACCCTGCTCAACTCCCAAGGAAACACACAGATCATCCGCCGTTGACGCTCGACGATAAATATCTGGAAATGACCCAGAAGCCGGTCAAGCTTCTGGTCTGCAAGATGGCAATTCCCACGATTATTGCCATGGTAACTACCGCGCTCTACAATATTGTGGACGCGGCTTTCATCGGGCGTCTGAGTACCGAAGGCACCGCCGGCATCGGCGTCGCCTTCGCCTATATGACTTTCATCCAGGCACTTGGCTTCTTCTTCGGCCATGGCAGCGGCAACTTCATCTCCCGCGCCCTGGGTGCCAAAGACCGCTCCTCGGCCTCGGTCGTGGCCACTGTCGGCTTCGTCACCCCCTTCCTCCTCGGCGCCCTCGCCGCGCTCCTCTGCCTGCCCAACCTCAGTGCCTTGAGCCGCCTGCTTGGCGCACCGTCCGAGGTGGTGCCCTATGCCAATGATTATCTGCGATATATCGTTTTGGCTACCCCCTTTATGATGTCCGCCCTGACGCTCAACAACCAGCTCCGCCTGCAGGGCAACGCCAATTTCGGCATGGTTGGTATCGTCAGCGGCGCTCTGCTCAATATCGTGCTCGACCCCCTCTTCATCTTCACCCTCGACATGGGCGTCAGCGGCGCCTCGCTGGCCACAGCCGTCAGCCAACTCTTCTCTTGGGTGCTGCTTCTTGCTGGTACGTTCAAACCTGAAAGCGTGCATATTAAATTGCGCGACTTCAAGCCTTCGTTCAGCGTGTACTACGAGATACTTCGCGGCGGACTGCCCTCGCTGTTCCGCCAGGTGTTCAATTGTGCTGCCGCCGTGCTGCTCAACTACAGCGCCGCGCACTATGCCGCCCCCGGCCAAGAGGCCTCGGCCGTGGCGGCTTTTGCCGTGGTTACACGCATTATGATGTTCGCTTTCAGTGTGGTGCTGGGTTTCTGCCAAGGGTTCCAACCCGTCTGCGGCTTCAACTTCGGTGCAAAGCTTTATGGCCGTGTGCGCGAGTCGTGGCTCTTTGCCACCTGTGTGGGCACTGCTTTTCTGCTGATCATCTCGCTGGTGGGCTACCTTTTTGCCCCTCAGATAGTTGCGCTCTTCCGCGCCGAAGACCCCGTGCTAATCTCCATCGGTGCCGCCACGCTGCGCTGGCAATGCCTCGCCTTCCCCCTGGTGGGTCTTTTCACCGCCACCGGGATGCTCTTCCAAAACATCCGCATGACAGGCCCCGCCACCCTTTTAAGTATTTGTCGAAATGGGCTCTTCTTTCTTCCTGCACTACTGATACTTCCGTTTTATCTAAACATGACCGGCGTGCAGATGGCGCAGGCTGCGGCCGATGTGCTGACGTTCCTCCTGGCAGTTCCCTATGCCATCTGGATCAACCGCAAGTTGCAGCGTGGAATGAATTAAATTTGGCCATATGGGATTTATTTTGTATTTTTGCAGCCGATATTGCAACAAATTATTATACACCATACCGTTATGACAACAGAAGAATTGCGCAACGAAGCCCATCGCCTCTACAACGAGGTGGCCACCCCCGAAGCCTTTGCCGAAGCTCGCAAGTTGTACGCCATGGCGGCTGATGACAAGGACGTTGTCAGCGCCGTGTCGCTCGGCGCCATCAGCTTCGATATCGAGGATCTGGAGGATGCCAAAAAGTGGTGGGACAACGCCTTTGACTGGTACAAAGCCAACCCCACCGAGGAGGCTGCGAGCCATGTGGCCTTCGCACATGCGCGCTATGGCGACCTGATTATGGACGCCCCGGCCTCCGACGCTGACCGCCGTCAGGCTATTGTTCACTACACCACCGCCATCGAAATGGGTTGCACCGACTGCCGCGCCAACCTGGGCCTCTGCATGATGGAAGATGGCAGCAAGCCCGATGTCAAAGGGGCGCTGGAAGTGTGGAAGAAAGGCATGGACGAGGGCGACCACCAATGTGCTTTCCGCTATTGTGCACACTTTGTCGACAACGGCAAGTCCGACCAAGCCATCGTCGACATCCTCGAAGCCTTGGTGCGCGACGAGGATGACCCCTGCGCCGACGCCTGTGCACTGCTGTACTACCACTACTCCCGCGTGGGCGATGACGACCTCGCTGCCGAGTGGCTCGAATGCGGCCTCGAGATGTTTAGCGATATGTGCGAAGACATTGCCGACGAGGTGCGTAACGGATAGCTCCGTGCCGCCGAAGCCTGTACGCTTTGAGAGATTGAGTGGTTTTTATTTTTGTTGTCACAATATTTCCACCTTCGCAGCGTTACGGCGAATACAAACTGTAATAAATCGCTAGATGAACATATTGGTAACAGGGGGGGCTGGTTTTATCGGTTCCCACACACTGATTGAACTTTACAAGGCCGGCCACACCGCCGTGGTAGTGGACAATTTGAGCAATGGCAGCACGGAGGCGCTTCGGCGTGTGGCCGAGCTTGTCGGCGTGGATTCGATTCCGTTCTACCAGCTGGACATACGCGACCGCGCAGGGCTTGAGCGGGTTTTCGACACCGAAGGTGCCGCGTCGGGCAAGCGGATCGACGCCTGCATCCACTTCGCCGGTCTCAAAGCCGTGGGCGAGAGCGTGGAAAAGCCTTGGGAATACTACGAAAACAATATCGGGGGCACGCTGACACTGGTCGATGTCATGCGGAAACACGGCTGCAAGAATATCATTTTCAGTTCCAGTGCCACGGTTTATGGCGACCCGGCCGAAATCCCCATCACCGAGCAGTGTCCCAAGGGACAGTGCACCAATCCCTACGGGTGGACCAAAAGCATGCTGGAGCAGGTGCTGATGGATATTCAAAAAGCCGACGCAGAATGGCGTGTTGTGCTGTTGCGCTACTTCAACCCCGTCGGTGCACACCCCAGCGGCCGGATTGGTGAGAACCCCAACGGCATTCCGAACAACCTCATGCCGTACATCACCCAAGTGGCTGTCGGCAAGCGGCAGGAGCTTGGCGTTTTTGGCAACGACTACCCCACGCCCGACGGCACAGGTGTGCGCGACTATATCCATGTCTGCGACCTCGCCCAAGCCCATGTGGCAGCACTGCAGTGTTTCGACCCTGCCATGCCCGCTTCGCATTCCCCGCTCGCCATCTACAATATCGGCACCGGCCACGGATACAGCGTGCTGGATATGGTGAAAGCCTTTGTGCGCGTCAACGGCGTCGATGTGCCATACAGCATCAAGCCGCGCCGCGCGGGTGACATCGCCACCTGCTACTGCAACCCCACCAAGGCAAAAGACGAGCTTGGTTGGGTGGCAAAGAACGGCATCGAAGATATGGTGCGCGACAGTTGGAACTGGCAACGGCAAAATCCCGAGGGCTATTGAACAGGGCTCGCAGAGGGCATTGCCATATATGTAACGTGTTGGATGATAGCGAATAGTGTCGATTAGTGCACTTTTATTTGTCCGTATGCGTTTTTATTCGTAATTTTGCAATTTAAATTTAATACATTAGTACTTATGAAAAGCATAGCAATACTCACGGGCGGCGGCCCCGCCCCGGGAATGAATACAGTGGTCGCCTCGGTGGCCAAAACCTTCCTCCGCGACGGCTTCCGCGTCATCGGTCTCCACGGCGGCTACAGCGCCCTCTTCACCGACCAGCCCCGCATGCAGGACCTCGACTTCCTCACTGCCGACGAAATCTTCAACAAGGGTGGCTCCATCCTCAAAATGAGCCGTTTCAAACCCACCCCCGAGGACTTCGAGCAGCGCTTCAACCTGAAGTTCTTCACCGACAACGAGGTCAAGCTCCTCGTCACCGTCGGCGGCGACGACACCGCCTCCACCGCCAACCGCATCGCCAAGTTCCTGGCCGACAAGCACTATCCCATTGCCAACATCCACGTCCCCAAGACCATCGACAACGACCTGCCGCTCCCCAACTCCAGCCCCACCTTCGGCTACAACAGTGCCAAGGCCCAGGGCTGCGTCCTGGCCACCGCTGTCATGGAAGACGCCCGCACCAGTGAGAACTGGTTCGTTGTCAGCGCCATGGGTCGCTCCGCCGGCCACCTCGCCCTCGGCATCGCCGGCGCATGCCACTACCCCATGGTCATCATCCCCGAATTCTTCAACCGCACCGAAATCACCGTCGACAAAATCATCAACATGGTCGTCTCCTGCATCGTCAAGCGCAAGCTGATGGGCATCAACTACGGCGCCGCCATGATTTCCGAAGGTGTCTTCCATAGCCTCTCCGACGATGAAATCCGCAACTCCGGCATCCAGTTCTCCTACGACGAGCACGGCCATCCCGAACTCGGCAAGGTCTCCAAAGCCCACATCTTCAACGACCTCCTGGAGCGTAAAGTCAAAGAATTGGGCCTCAAGGTGAAGTCCCGCCCCGTCGAGATCGGCTACGAAATCCGCTGCCACACCCCCATCGCCTTCGACCTCACCTACTGCTCGCTCATGGGCATGGGCGTCCACAAGCTCTTCAACGAGGGCTGCACCGGCTGCATGGTCTATGTCGACCAGCAGGGCAACGCCTCGCCCCTCTACCTCCGCGACCTCCAGGATCCCGAGACCGGCAAGATCCCCCCGCGCCTGGTCAACGTCGACAGCAACAAGGTCATGTCCTACGTCAACGACATCATGGACTACATCACCCCCGCCGACTACGAGGCCGCCAAGAAGTATCTTGCCAACCCCGAGCAGTATGACTTCAAACGCATCCTTAATTGGTAAGCTCTTCCAGGGAGTGAAAGGGAGTGAAAAAGGAGTGAAAGGAAGTGAAAGGACAAATGTGCAAACCGCCGCTAATGTCCTCTCACTCCCTTTCTCTCCCTTTCACTTCCTCTCTCTCCTCTTTTTCCTGCTTCTTCCCACCCTGGCTTCGGGCCAGTCGAAGAAGCAACTCGAGCGCGACAAGGCCCGCGTGGAGCAGGAAATCAAGAAACTCAACTCCGACCTCGCCAAGGCCAAGAAGAACAGCCGCTCCAGCCAGCAGCAGCTCAACCTGCTCGAGAAGAAAATCTCCGAGCGCACCAAGCTCATCAACAACATCAACGGCCAGGTCAACCTCCTCAACATGCGCATGACGCAGACCGAGGACAGCATCTCCCTCATCCGCACCCAGATCGACAGCCTCAAGCTCGAGTACGGCCGCGTGGTCCGCGCCCTCTACAACGAGCGCGGCAACCTCGACAAGATGGTCCTCCTGCTCGACACCAAGAGCTACAACTACGCCTACCTACGCACCAAATACTACCGCGACTACTCCCGCTACCGCCGCCGCCAAGCCGCACATATCCAGCAGAAAGAGCAGGAGCTGGGCGACATCAGCCTCGACCTCCAGCGCCAGCAGCGCGAGCAGAGCGACCTCCTCGCCCAGCAGCGCCGTCAGAAAGACCAGCTCTCGCGCGAGCAGAAGGAGAAGCAGCAGTCGTTGAAGGCCTCCAAGCAGCAGGAGAAATCCCTGCAGCAGCAGATAGCCAAGAAAGAGCAGCAGAAACGCCAGCTGCAGCAACAGATACAGAAGATTATCAACGAGGAGATCGCCAAGGCCGCCTCCCGCAAGAAGAAGGGCAGCACCGCCACCGGCAGCAGCGGCTCCACCACCACCGCCTCCAGCGCCGAGGTGGCCCTCACCGCCGACTTCGCCTCCAACAAGGGGCGCCTCCCCTGGCCCTGCTACTATGATAAGGTATCGCGCGAGTACGGCAAGTACACCCACGCCTCCGGCGGCCAGAACATGAACAACGGCATCGACCTCCTCTGCAAGGCCGGCGCACCCGTCAAGGCCGTCTTCAACGGCACTGTCAGCCGCGTCTTCACCTGCCCCAACGGCACCCGCGGCATCATCGTCCGCCACGGCGAATACATGACCGTCTACGCCAACCTCGCCACCGTCACCGTCAGCGAGGGCCGCGACGTGGCCACCAACCAGAACCTCGGCACCGTCTACACCGCCGACGACGGCACCGCCGAGTTCTCCTTCCAGCTTTGGAAAGGCACCACCTCCCAAAATCCCCGCCAATGGCTGCGATGAACGTTGATAAGTTGGATGTTGATAAGTTGATAGGTCCGGACAGCGACAGTTCTACCCGCCAACCTATCAACATTTATTTCATTTCCGATGCCCATCTGGGGAGCGGGGCCGACAGCGCCGAGCGCGAGCGCCAGCTCTGCCGCTTCCTCGACTCCATCAAGGCCGACTGCTCCCAGCTCTTCCTCCTGGGCGACATCTTCGACTTCTGGTTCACCTACCGCCACCTCGTACCCCGCGGCCACACGCGTCTGCTGGGCAAGCTCGCCGAGCTCTCCGACTCCGGCATCGAAATCCACTTCTTCATCGGCAACCACGATATGTGGGTCTTCGACTACCTCTCCTCCGAACTCGGCATCATCACCCACTCCGAACCCGAAATCCTCACCCTCCACGGGCGCCGCTGCCTCGTCGGCCACGGCGACGGCCTCGGCCACACCGACCGCTGGTTCGACTTCGTCCGCCTCTTCTTCCGCAGCCGCTTCTGCCAGCGCCTCTTCAAGATGCTCCCCTCCGCCTTCACCTTCGGCATCGCCCACCGCTGGAGCGACTCCAACAAGCGCAAGCACGCGCGGCGCAATATGCTGCGCTACCTCGGCGACGACCGCGAGGGCATCGTCATCCACTGCAAGCAGGTGCTCGAAAAAGAACCCCTCGACTACTGCATCTTTGGCCACCGCCACACACCCCTCACCCGCGACCTCGGCCACGGCTGCACCTACCTCAACACCGGCGACTGGCTCCATAACCGCAACTACGCCGTCCTCCACCCCGACGGCTCCCTCACCCTCCACGACTACCTCCACGGGGAGACTGCCTCGTAGTTCCTCCCATCGGGTAGAAAAAAACGTTCCGGCTTACAGGGATTTTTTTTTATTGAACTGTTGAAAATCAATGCATTGTAAAACCCCTGGGAAATATTTTCCACGGGGCTTGCAAATGTCTGCGGAGTTTCGTAACTTTGCAATTCGGATGGAAGCGGTGGATTTTGGCGCAAGCCGCTGCGGGTGAGTGGATTGGAGTGTTCCTCTTTGTTTTATTCGTTGCCGGGATTTCCCCTTGGGTTGAAAAACAACCGAAGAACAGACGAAGAACAGACGAAGAACAGACGAAGAACAGACGAAGAGAACCCCTGCCATTCCCCTGGAGTCCCCCTCCTGTCTTGCCTGGCTGTCGGTTTGTTTCAAATGCATGTATATCAATATATTGAATATTTTTTGTTGATTTTTACACACATTTCTTGATTTTATTCGTATTTTTGCACTTCCAAACATACCCCTACGCATGAAACGCATACCGCATACCTTCACCATTGTATTTGCTCTTATCGTGCTGGCGGCCATGCTCACATGGGTGGTGCCGGCCGGCGAGTTCCTGCGCCACACGGTCGACGGCCGCGAGGTGGTGGTCTCCGACTCGTTCCATTTCGTCGACCGTGCCCCGCAGACCTGGCAGATTTTCTCCGCCCTCTTCAACGGCTTCGTCGACAAGGCCGACATCATCATCTTCATCCTCGTGGTCGGTGGCGCCTTCTGGATTGTCAACAATAGCCGCGCCATCGATGTCGGCGTCATGGCGTTCCTTCGTCATGTGAATCGTTTAAGTCGCTATAAGATAATAGGCAAGCTTGGGGTAGACAATATCATCATTGCCATGGTGATGCTCCTTTTCAGCCTCTTCGGGGCCATATTCGGCATGAGCGAGGAAACCCTTGCTTTCGTTGTGGTTTTTGTTCCGCTGGCCATCACCATGGGCTACGACTCCATCGTCGGTGTCTGCATGTGCTATGTGGCTGCGCATGTGGGCTTTGCGGGCGCCATGCTCAACCCCTTCACCATCGGCATCGCCCAGGGCATCGCCGGCATTCCGCTCTTCTCCGGCTTGGAGTACAGGGTGGTTTGTTGGTTGATACTCACTGTGTTGGGAATTGCTTTCGTGCTGTGGTACGCCCATCGTGTAAAGCGCAACCCCGAGCGCAGTCCCGTCTATCAGCTCGACGACTACTGGCGCAACCGTACTGGCTCCATCGAGCAGCAGCGCCTCTCCACCCGTCAGGGGCTCATCCTCGTCCTGTTTTTCCTGACCATCGTCGCCCTCGTTGTCGGCGTCTTGGTCTGGGGGTGGTACATCACCGAGATTTCCGCCCTCTTCCTGGCCATGGGCATCCTCGCCGGCATCCTCGACCGCCAGTCGGCCGACGACATCGCCAAGCTCTTCCTCGCCGGTTGCAAGGACATCCTCTCCGCCGCCCTTGTGGTGGGCTTGGCCAGCGGTATCATCGTGATACTCAAGGATGGACGCGTCATCGACACCCTCCTCTACGGTCTCACCCGCTCGCTGGCGCAGACCGGCGAGGTCCCCTCGCTCGGCGTCATGTACATCTTCCAGACTCTGCTCAACCTCGTCATGCCCAGCGGCTCGGCCAAAGCCGCCTTGACCATGCCCATCATGGCGCAGTTCGCCGACCTGATCCACGTCTCGCGCCAGACCACCGTGCTGGCCTTCCAGTTCGGCGACGGCTTCACCAACATGCTCACCCCCACCAGCGGCGTCCTCATCGGCGTCCTCGGCATCGCCCGCATCCCCTATGGCACCTGGCTGCGCTGGGTGTGGAAGTTCATCCTCGCCCTTATCGTTATCGGTTTCATCCTCATGCTCCCCACCTTATGGCTCGACCTTCCCGGATTCTGACATTGATTGTCTCGGCATTGATTTTCAACGCTCTCCATGCGCAGGATACCCTCTTTGCGCGCCAAACAATCTGCACCCTTGCCTCGCCCGCCATGTATGGCCGCGGCATGCAGCATCGCGGCGACTCCATCGCCGCCGATTTCCTGCGCAAGGAGCTCTCCGCCTATGGCCTCAAACCGCTCGCCAAGAACTACTTCCAGTATTTCCGCTTCCCGCGCACCACCACCCGTCCCCCCATCGTGCAGGCTGGCTACCGCTCGCAAAACGTCTGCGCCTACCTCCCCGGCGAGAGCGATTCCATGATTGTATTCACCGCCCATTACGAGCACCTCGGCATGCATGGCGACACCATCTTCTACGGTGCCCACGACAATGCCAGCGGCACCGCCGCCGTGCTCGACCTGGCACGCGCACTCAGCACCCAAAAGCGCCACTACACCTATGTCTTCCTCTTCTTCGGTGGCGAGGAAGCGGGGCTTGTGGGTTCAAGCTATTTTGCTGATGTTCCGCTGGTTAAATTGGATAAAGTAAAGCTTCTGATCAACCTTGACCTCTTCTGTGGCGGCGACGAGGGGCTGATGGTGGTCAACGCGCACGACGAGCGCACAAGCCCGTATGTAGACCTGCTGGAGGGCATCAACGATGAGCACCGCTTTGCCGCCAAGATTGCGCGCCGGAAGAATGCACCCAACAGCGACCACTATCCCTTCACGTCGCTCTGTCCGGCGGTGTTCATCTACACGCTCGGCGGCCGCTACGGTGGCTACCACAGTCCGCTGGACCGCTGCGAAGACTGCGGACTGGAGCACTACAGCAACTTCAACATGCTGCTGCACACCTTCCTGAATCGTTTGGAAAAATAGCTGGCCACTGACCACCGACCACTGACCACTACTACTGCTCCGCCTGCCGCGCCAGCGCGCTGCGCAGGTGTTCGGTGGTGTTTTTGAAGCGCAGGGTGTGCGGGTTGTCGGGCAGTTTCTCCTGCAGTCCTTCGAGCACCATGTCGTAGTAGTCGATGCTCACGGGCGAGCGGGTGTCGATGATCAGTCGGTTGTTGAATGGCTTGTAAAGGGCGATGAGTGTAGCCAGCGAGCCGCGGTTCTCGTCGATGAAGCGGTCGATGTACTCCTGCTGCTCGAGGAAGGCCACGTGGTAGAGCGAGTCGGTGACGGTCTTCACGCTGTCGAGCACGGCCTCGTCGATTTGGTCTGCCAGCAGCATTGCCTCGTATCTCCCGAGGGTGTCCACCAGGCCGCGCAGCAGGGTGGAGCCGTCGTTGGTGTACTGCTGCAGCTGCCACAGCAGCTGGCTCTCGGGCGAGCCCGTAACCTTATAGGTGAGCGAGAGATTGTCCCAGCTGCCGGTCACTTCGAGGTGCTCGCCGCGGTCGGGGAGGGTCACTATGTAGTTGCTCTCCGAGGTGTGCAGATTGTAGAGACTGCGGTAGGGCGGGGTATAGCTGTATTTGAAGCGGCCACGACTGTCGACAGGGATCGAGTCGATGAAGATGGGTCCTTCGGGGGCTATCTCTTCGAGCCAGAGGGTGTGGCCGGCGCCGCCGTCGAGGGTGCCGCTGATGGTGAAGCCGTCGCGGTTGCATCCGCAGAGGGCGAGAAGGAGGATGGCTACAGGGAACAGTCTTTTCATAATTCAAAGTTCAAAATTCAAAGTTCACAATTGTCAAAGCCGCCATAGCCTCGACGATGACAGGCAGGCGCATGATGTGGCAGCGGTCGTGGCGGCCGCTGACGGTGAGGGTTTCGAGGCGGCCGTCGGCGGTGAGGCACTCGACGGGTTGGGGCAATGTGGCCACGGGGTGGAACGCCACGCGGAACTCCACCGGCATGCCGTTGCTGATGCCGCCCTGCACGCCGCCGCAGTGGTTGGTTTGGGTGATTGCTTGATTGTTTGATTGCTTGATTGCTTGATTGCTTGATTGCTTGATTGCTTGGTTCCAGCGGTCGATATATTCGCTGCCGGTCATCATGGCAGCGGCGAAGCCGGCACCCATCTCGAAGCCGATGGCGGAGGGGATGCTCATCATGGCGGCGGCGAGCCGGGCATTGAGTTTTCCGAAGAGGGGTTCGCCCACGCCGGCCGGCAGGCCTGTGATGCGGCAGCTGACGATGCCGCCGCGGGTGTCGCCCTCGAGGTCGGGACCCAATTGGTCGACCTTTGCATGGAATTCCACGTGGTGCAGCACCTGCTTGGCGATGGCGCCGGCCACCACGCGTGCCGCCGTCTCGCGTGCCGAGGCGCGCCCGCCGCCGCGGTGGTCGCGCAGGCCGTATTTGGTGTGGTAGGTGTAGTCGGCGTGGCCGGGGCGGAAGGCGTGGCGCAGGGTCTCGTAGTCCTCGGGCCGCGTGTTGCGGTTGGCGATAGAGAAGGTGATGGGGGTGCCGAGAGTGACGCCGTCGCGGAGGCCGGAGAGCCATTCCACGCGGTCCTCTTCCTGGCGCGGGGCACCGGTGCGGCGGCGGGCCAGGTCACGGTCGATGGCCTCCAGGTCGAGCCGCATGCCGGCGGGGCAGCCGTCTATAATGGCACCTACGGCGAGTCCGTGGGACTCGCCGTAGGTGGTCACTCTGAAGTGTGGGCCGTAGGTGTTCACTTATTCTTTTGGATTGATCTCCAGCAGTTCCACTTCGAAGATGAGGGTCGAGCCAGCCGGTATGTCGCCCATGTCGCGGGTGCCATAGCCGAGGTTGTAGGGCACGTAGAGGAGGTACTTCGAGCCTTCGTCCATCAGTTGCAGGCCTTCGGTCCAGCCGGGGATGACCTGGTTCAGTGGGAAGGTCAGCGGGGTGCCGCGGTCGACGCTGCTGTCGAAGGTCTTGCCGTCGATGAGCTTGCCGGTGTAGTGCACCTTGACGCGGTCGGTGGCCTTGGGGCGTTTGCCGTTGCCCTCTTTGAGGCGGCGGTATTTGAGCCCGGAGGCGGTGGTGTAGACCGACTTGTTGAGGCCGATTTCCTTCATGAACTTCTCGCCTTTCTCGATGTTCTCGCGGGCGCCGGGGTTGTTGCGGAGCTCGAACTCTTGCTGGAAGCGCTGCAGGAGCGGTGTGGCCGTCTTGTCGTCGAGGCGGCTCTGCGCCTGGGCGCATTCCATCATGGCGAGGCCGGCCTGCTGGGCGTTGATGCCCAGCAGCTGGGCATCCCACTGCTTGAAGATGTCGCGTCCGATGGCGTAGGAGGCCGAGTCGTTGAACGAGGCCGGGGCGGCCATGGCGCGGTCGTAGGCTTCGGCTTTGGCGCGCAGCTCGTTGTAGTAGGCTTCGGGCATGGTGGCTTTGCCGCGTTTGATTTTCACTTCGGGCTGCTGGGCGCAGGCCGAAAGGACAACCATGCCGGCTGCCAGCAGCATGACGGATTTCTTCATGGTTTTCACTTCTTTTCCACTTAACTACTTGTAATTACCTGTAACTACTTGCAACTACCTGTAACTACTTGAAACTACTATTTATACTCTTTCACTTCGACGCCGTCGAGCACTTCCTTGCCGCAGATGGCGAGGGCGAGCATTTCGTTTTCGCCTTTGTAGACCTTCACGGGGGCAATCCAGGAGATGCGTTCTTCGATCATGGCCATCCAGGGTTTGCTGTAGGCGATGCCGCCGGTGAGGAGGATGGCGTCGACCTTGCCGTTGACCACAGCGGCCAGGCGGCTGATTTCCATGGCGACCTGATAGGTGAAGGCTTCGACCAGGAGCTGGCATTTCTCGTCGCCGGCGATGGCGCGTTTCTCCACTTCGTAGGCGTCGTTGGTGCCGAGGTAGGCTACGAAGCCGCCTTCGGCGGTGACCATTTTCTTGAGCTTGGCCTCGTCGTATTTGCCGCTGGTGGCCACTTCGATGAGTTTGCTGGCGTTGATGCTGCCGCAGCGGGTGGGCGAGAAGGCGCCGAGGCCGCAGAGGGCGCGGTTGACTTCGACGCAGCGGCCGTGCTTGTGCACGCCCACGCTGACGCCGCCGCCCATGTGGGCGATGATGAGGTTGAGGTCCTCGTATTTTTTGCCGAGTTCGCGGGCGTAGAGTTTGGCGGTCATTTTTTGGTTGAGGCAGTGCCAGATGACGCCTTCGCGCGAGGGGTCGAGGTCGAACTCGGGGTGGCCGCTGATTTTGGCGTATTCGGGGCGTTCGTCGACGATGCCGGGGTCGGCGATGTAGGCGGCGTCGAGGCCGATTTCGCGGGCGATGGCGTCGCTGATCAGTGCGCCGAGGTTGCAGGCGTGCTTGCCCTGGATGCCGGCGTGGCATTCTTCTTTCATCAGGTCGTTGACCTTGTAGCATCCGCTCTCGCAGGGGCGGGTCAGGCCGCCGCGACCCATGACGACGGCGATTTCGTCGGTCGACACGCCGTGGCGCTTCACCATGTCCAGGATGGCGGTCTTGCGGTAGTCGAACTGGTCGGCCACTTCTTTGAATTTCTGTATCTCTTCAATGGGGTGGGAGAGGTTCTCGGTGAAGACTTCGGTTTCTCCTTCGTAGATGGCAGCTTTGGTCGAGGTAGCGCCGGGGTTGATGACCAGGGTGTACTTTTTGTTGCTCATATTGTTATGTTGTATTTATATTTTCCGAGGTGCAAAGATAATAAAAAAAAATGATTTGCCGGCGGATATTTTATTAACAATCCGTTGGTATGTATGTAATGTGCTGAATTACACCATAATACATCCTATCGATACAGCAGGAAGCCGACGGTGCCGGAGAGCAGGATGAGCAGAATTGGCGAATTGAGGATTTTGAATTTTGTATTTTGGATTTTGAAGTAGGAGAGGGCGAAGACCGTGGCGAAGATGGCCAGCGAGGCGAGGAAGTGGGTGTTGGGGCCCGGGGAGCCGAAGGTGTCGGCGGTGAGCAGTTGGAGTGCCGCGGCAGCGATGAGGCCTACCACTGCCAGGCGCAGCAGGTGCATAACGGTCTGTACGTGTGGATTTTGGATATGTCGCTGCAGGTAGCGGCAGACCACCACCATGAGAGCCACGGGCAGGAGTATGACAGCGAGCGAGGCGGTGAGCGAGGCGGCGATGGCGGCCAGGGTGGGGCAGCCGGCATTGACGGCGGCGGTGTAGCCTGCGAAGGTGGCGGTGTTGATGCCGATGGGGCCGGGGGTCATCTGGCTGATAGCCAGCATGTCGGTGAATTCCTGCGCCGTCATCCAGCCGTGGTGTGCCACCACTTCGTCCTGTATCAGGGCCACCATTGAGTAGCCGCCTCCGAAGGTGAAGATGCCGATGAGCAGGAAGGTGTAGAATAATTCAAGGAAAAGCATGTTCAGTGTTTGGTGTTTTTCCCACTGCGTGAAATCTGGTAAATCTTGTAAATCCATGATTTTGCACAATTTCCAGGATTTTCGGTGTCCAGTCGGTTTTAATCTTGAAAATCTGTCTGGAGAATCTGGATTTCCAGGATTTCGAGGATTTCCGCCGCAGGCGGGAGGTTGTTGTCGGTGTTCAGTGTTTAGTGTTCAGTTTCTGGTTTTAATTCTTGATTTTCGAGTAAAGGAGTCCGGCGGCGATGGTGGCCAGTACTATCAGTATGGGGCTGACGCCGAGGAGCCAGATGAGCAATGCTGCGGCCACGGGGATCCAGAGCGTGCGCCAGGTGATGCCGGCCGAGCGTGCGAGGGTGAATACGGGTGCTGCGATGAGGGCTACGACGGCGGGGCGGATGCCCATGAAGATGTGCTGCACGGTGGGGTTGTCCTGGTATTGGCGGAAGAGAGTGGCGATGAGGAGGATGATGGCGATGGGGGAGATGATGTTGCCCAGGATGGCGGCGGCGGCGCCGCCGCCGCCGCACCGCCGGTAGCCCACCTGGGTAGCCATGTTGACCGCGAAGACTCCCGGCATGGCCTGCGACAGCGACACGGTGTCCAGGAAGGCAGTGTCGTCCATCCATCCCCGCCGTTCCACCACTTCGCGCCGCATCAGGGGGATCATTGCGTAGCCCCCGCCGAGGGTGAAGGTGCCGACTCTGAAAAAAGTTGTAAACAGTTCACAATATTTCTTCATGGTGTGCGTTATTGCGTCGTCAAAATTAACTGGAAACACAAAAATATATTGTATATGAATAGTCTGTTTTTTGCCATCTTCATGGTTTTTGTCGTCGTGATGCTCATCCTCGACCTTTTTGTTTTCCACAAGAATGACCATGTCATAGGTATCAAGGAAGCTACCGTTTGGACCGTTATTTGGATTGCCCTCGCCATGGTTTTCGCCGTGCTTATCTACTTCTTCGGCGACTGGATGATGCCCATGCCCGCCGACACCGCCATGACGCCGGCCGAGTGGCGCCTCGAGATGACGCAGGAGTACCTTGCCGGCTATTTCCTCGAGAAGAGCCTCTCTATCGACAACATCTTCGTCATGATTATGATTTTCGTCTCCTTCGGCATCAAGAAGGAGTACTACCACCGGGTCCTCTTCTGGGGCATCTTCGGTGCCATCGTCATGCGCTTCATCTTCATCTTCGCCGTCGGTGCCCTCATCTCCAAGTTCGCCTGGCTGCTGGCTGTTTTCGGAGTTATATTGATTTACAGCGGTATCAAGATGTTCCGCGACAAGGGCGACGAGCCCATCGACACCGCCGAGCACCCCGTCGTCAAGTTCGCCTCCAAGCATTTCCCCGTCACCAAGGAGAGCCACGGCCACGATTTCTTCCACGCCGGCAAGATGACTCCGCTTTTCCTCGTCCTCCTCGTCATTGAGTTCTCGGATATCATTTTCGCCGTCGACTCAATCCCCGCCGTCTTCTCCGTCTCCACCAACACCATGGTCGTCTTCACGTCCAACATCTTCGCCATCATGGGTCTCCGCTCGCTCTTCTTCCTGCTGAGCGACGTTGCCGACCGTTTTTGGCTGCTCCACTATGGTCTCGGTGCGCTGCTCTGCTTCATCGGTATCAAGATGATCGGCGCCACTTTCTTCCACTGGCATATCCCGACGCTCGTCTCGTTGGGCATCATCCTTGGTATACTGGTGTTCAGCATTGTCCTCTCGATGCTTATCAAAAAGCCTGCTGCCGAGCAGCAGGCTTGAGTGCTGAGGTTCAGTGCGTTGGAGTTTTTGCTTTTCTATGGGTGGACAATAGCGGACAATAGCGGACAATGCCCTCCTATTCCCCTAGAGAACCCCTACCGTCTCCCTAGAGGGGGCGTACAATAATTTGTTTGTTTTTGCGTTATGGGGGTATATGAAACAGACACTATTATTCTTGTTTATGCTGGCCACGGTGGTTGCCGTGGGGCAGCGGCCGGTGCGTGTGGTAGGTGCGCCGGGGTCTGCCGCTGCGGCGGCGGAGTTGCAGCGGTTGTTGTCGATGAACGGCGTGTGCGACCGCTTGGAAGGGACTGTTTATGTGGGCGACAGCCCACTCCTGCGCGAGCGTTACGGTGCGCAGGTGGCGCAGCTGCGCGATGATGGTTTCCTCATTTGCGGCGATGGTCGCGAGGTGTGCCTCTACGGCCTCGGCGACCGCGGGACGCTGTATGCCGTCTATGCTTTTTTGGAAAAGTTGGGCTACCGGCTCTATACGCCGGATGCGCTTCATGTCCCAACCCTCCACGGCTCTCCGCGTTCCTCTTTCAATTTTCAGCTTGTAGAAAATCCGGCGTTTTCTTTCCGCGAGACGCTTTATTACTATCCGAACCACAGCGAGTTGTATGCCAACTGGCACCGGCTGCACAACCGCGCCGACCTCCACCGCCAGTGGGGCATGTTTGTCCATACCTTCCAACACCTCATCCCGGCGGACAAATATTACGACCGGCACCCCGAGTGGTTCTCCATGCGCGAAGGACGCCGCGACCGCGACGGGCAGCTCTGTCTGTCGAATGGCGAGGTGCTGGAGGAGCTCTGCCGCCGCCTGGCGGACACGATGAGCCGCCGCCCCGAGGCGACGGTGTGGTCGGTTTCGAACAATGACAATTACAATGCCTGCCAGTGTGCCGAGTGTTTGCGGATGGACAGCCTCTACGGCGGTCCCACGGGGACGCTGATCCACTTCATCAATCAGGTGGCGCAGCGGTTTCCGGACAAGGTGATTTCGACGCTGGCCTACCAGTATACGCGGTGTGCGCCCAAGGCTGGGCGTGTGAAGCCCGATGCGAATGTGAACATCATGTTTTGCAGCATCGAGTGCGG
>ODAI013511023.1_pt1 | contig 18376 bp, 10 predicted proteins | sample 1539321 | NCBI WGS metagenome assembly ODAI01 (sample SAMN02144231, study PRJEB22623) | gut metagenome | biome: sheep rumen | host: Ovis aries | place: New Zealand | reverse complement strand
TCGGGAGTTGATGACCTGTGCCAGGCCAAATACAAGCTTCTCTGGGAGGGATACGGGCACAGGATTTATGATTCCAGGACTGCGAAATAGTGCGATATAGGAGAGCGCAGTGCAACCCGGTTTTCTGCGTTGAAACCCTCGAGACAGCGCTTTGTATTCCATGCCGGTCCGAAAATAAGCAAAACCACCGTTACTCGTCACCCCCCTGACCAGGGTGCGGCGGTAACGTTGCGTCCGGCGATTCCAGTTTCGCTTCGCGAAACGCCGAACGCCCTGAAACTTCCGGTTTTTGAACGCTCCGGCGCTCAAAAACGCGTCGAATCTGGTGGGGGAGTGACTTGTAACAAACCACCCGGTAATGGAATAAAATGGAATTATGTAGGATTGGAGTGACTATTTCTTTTGCGATATAATAAAAACCAAGAATCAAAAAAACTTCCTGCCTGCATGAAAGACCGGAAGCAGGTCTGCCGCGCGGCTGCGCTGGGGATGGCCGGCGCTGTCCTGGTCCTGCATGCCGGCACAGCGTCTGCCTGCGTGCAGACAGGGGGAGCAGCCTTTCCGGAAGGTAGGCAGGAATTGCCGGCAGCGCATCTGAGAGCGGGCGCCGGAATCTCCACGACTGCCCGGGAGGGGGAGAAAGCTCCCGACAGTCCGGAGCAGGATTCCGTTCTGGATAAATGGGATATAGATCCGGACAGCCTTCCCCGGGAAGAGAATGAGGAAATCCCCTCTGTACCAGAAGAGATCCGTGAGTATTTCGAAGAGGCTGTTGCAGGTACTGTTGAACAATATAAGGGGAGCACCCCTCCGGCTTCAGATTTGAGCAGATATTCCCTGCGCGCGGATACGATCCGGGCAGGGGTCAGGGCAAAAGCACACGCTCTTATGAAAAAAGAGAGCGGTCAGATTCTGGACAGGATGAATTCATTTGCCCTGTCATTCGGCGGCTCCGCCATAGCGCAAATGGCTTTGGAGATGCAAAGCAGAACTGCGGGAAAAATGGCTGCTTTCGGAAGCAGACAGGAAGATGATGACAGCGGACATGAGGTTCACAGCACAGGGCTTTTTCCTTCCTCCTCCCATGGATCTCAAGGTTCGCCGTACTCAGAGGAATCATCCGTCTCAGGAGCGACCGTAAGAGCACCTTTTCTTTCCATCGTCCCCCCCTCAAAAGAGGAATCTCACAGAGAAAACTCTATAGAAAATGACTCTGCAGAGAATGACTATATAGAAAATGACTATATAGAAAATGACACAGAAGATTCTAAAGAAAACCACACAGAAAATTCTTTAGAAAATGACACAGGAGACTCTCTGGAAGATGAAACAGAAAGCTCCGGAGAAGACGTCAGTGAAAGTCCGGAGGAATCCTCTGTCCGGCCTGATGATGAACATATTCCGGACAGCACCCTCCTCCACGCGCCGCCGGGAATGAGCAGTTTTCTGAGTTATCTGCCCGGCGGAAATATATGGTCAGATGAAGAGGGCAGCAGTTATGTGGAAAATTCTTCCGAAGGCCTCAGTTCCGGGAAGTTTTCCTCCGAGCACCTCAGTTCGGAAGATGATTCTTCCGAGGGTATCAGTACTGAAAATATTTCTTCCGGGGGCCCTGGTTCTGAAGAGGATTCAGCTGAAGCCGGGGTTTCGGACACTTTTTCCGACAGCAGCTCTGGCACCTGGCAATCAGTCTATGCTGACAGTGACGCATTCCCGGACCTGACAGCGAATTTTGCCCTTGCAAGACCTCTTACGTCCGGCAGGCTCTGCTATAAATACGGAAATAAAGAATCCCAAAGAGCCGACAGCGGATCAGAGGAAAACAATGATTCCGGTGAAATTGAGGATGATCGTTCTGCAGAGGCATCCGAAACGATTTCTGCCGCACACCGCAATATCGTCTTTATAGGAGACTCCAGGACCGTCGGTATGGAGATGTATGTCGGCGGAAGAGAAGATGAGTACTGGTGCGCCAAAAACAGCATGGGCTACAGTTGGATGGTAAATACTGCCGCCCCTTCCGTGGACAGCCTGATCGGGGAAAACACAGATGTTGTGATCCTGATGGGGGTCAACGATCTTGGGAATGTAAACCTCTATGTGGACTATATGAACGAAAAGGCTGCGGAATGGAAGGAGCGGGGTGCCAGGACATTTTTTGTATCCGTCACTCCGGTAGTCGATTCCAAAAGTCCCAATGCCAAAAACAGCCTTATAGAGAGTTTCAACGCCTATGCCATCGAAAATCTCAGAAATGTCTATTATATAGACGCCTACAACAGGATCCGGTATTCCTTCGGATCTCCCGACGGGATCCATTTCGACGCGGAGACTTACCGTGAGATCTACCGCATCATTCATTTTTATCTCTATCAGGGATGGTATGAGGAGGCGGGCCTCCGTTTCTATTTTGACTGCGGACAGCCTGTGACCGGATGGCATTTCCTGGATGGATCCTGGCAGTATATGGACGGGGCAGGTGTGAGATGGGTCAAAAACAGCCGGGTAGGGGATGTCTGCCTGGCTCCATATCCCCTGACGGGCTTGACCGATCCGGATATCAGGATCTTGTCCTCGATGGACTCAGACACTTCAGCAGAACAATAAGAGGAATAACAGGAATATTAATAAAGAAACGTCAACTATGAGCCGATAATCCAAAACAGCTTCAGATCTATTAATTGAGGAGGGTAAACATGCTTCGTGACAACAAAATCTGGGTGGCGAACAACGATGCAGGAGAGGGAATCTTCCTGCTGCCCCGCATGGCAAACAGGCATGGTCTGATCGCCGGAGCGACCGGAACCGGCAAGACTGTGACGGCACGCATTATGGCTGAGTCTTTCAGCGAGATGGGTGTCCCTGTATTTATGGCGGATGTCAAGGGAGATCTGGCGGGACTTATGTTCCCCGGTCAGGATAACGCCAATATGCAGGAGAGGATCGCAAGGTTCGGACTCGCTGAACACGGATTCAATTATCAGGGCTTCCCCGTAGCTCTGTGGGATATCTACGGCAAAATGGGAATGCCCCTGCGCACGACTGTCTCCGAGATGGGTCCCCTTCTGATGGCCAGGATCCTGCAGCTCAATGACCTGCAGAGCGATATTCTGAGTATCGTATACAGGATCGCGGATGATAATGATCTCCTGCTGGTAGATCTCAAGGATCTGAGAGCCATGCTCAATTACGTCCAGACTCACTCCAAAGACTTTGTCGATAAATATGGCCGCATGAGCAGTGCTTCCATCGGAGCCATCATCCGCGCGATCGTCGCTCTGGAGACGGATAACGGAGATATGGGCGGAAACATGTTCTTCGGAGAGACAGCCCTCAATATCATGGACTGGATGACGGTCGGAGAAGGCGGAAAGGGTATGATCAATATTCTGGACTCCGAGAGCCTGATCAACAACGGAAGGCTCTACGCCACCTTCCTGCTCTGGCTGCTGTCCGAGCTGTTTGAAATGATGCCCGAAGTGGGCGATCTGGACAAGCCCAAGATGGTCTTTTTCTTCGATGAGGCCCACCTGCTCTTCAGGGATGCCAACAAGGCTCTTCTGGAGAAGATCGAACAGGTCGTCAAGCTCATCCGCTCCAAGGGTGTCGGCGTCTATTTCTGCACACAGAACCCCAGGGATATCCCCGACGGCGTCCTTGCCCAGCTGGGCAACCGCGTCCAGCACGCTCTGCGCGCCTACACTCCCGCTGACCAGAAGGCCGTCCGCGCTGCAGCCCAGTCCTTCAGGGAAAATCCCGCCTTCAACACCTATGAGACGCTGCAGGCACTGGGAACGGGCGAGGCCCTGATCTCCTTCCTTGGAGAAGACGGAATCCCCGCGATCGTCCAGAAGGGCTATGTCCTGCCTCCCAGGAGTATCATGGGCGCCATCACAGATTCTCAGAGAGATCAAAACATAAAGGGCAGTGTGCTCTACTCCAAATACGCCAATTACCACGATCCCGACTCCGCCTATGAGTTCCTGGAGAGACTCGGCCTGGAAGAAGCTGCCGCAGCGGAGAAAGCCAAAGAAGATGCCGCAAGAGCAAAAGAAGAAGAGAAGGCAAGGAGAGAGCAGGAAAGAGAGGCTGAGCGGGAAGCAAAGAGGGCAGAGGACGCTAAAAAGCGGGCCGCCAAATCGGTCGGAAGTTCTGTCGCCGGAACAGTAGGACGCGAAGCCGGCAAGATCCTGGGCGGCAACTTCGGCAAATTCGGAAAGACGATCGGCGGAAACCTGGGAGCCAGCCTTGGCCGCGGCCTGATCGGAACACTGTTTAAAAACTGATTGAAAATACACAGATTCCTGTGAATCAAATCAAAATAATTCTGAAACACTTCAGGAGAAAGGGGTATACGATGACATATCAGGAAATTCTCAGCAACGCGCGCACATGTATCGGACCTTACTGCAAAGCCTGCCCTGTCTGCAACGGAAAGGCCTGTGGATCCCAGATGCCCGGCCCCGGAGCCAAGGGCATCGGCGACACCGCGATCCGCAATTATGATGCATGGAGAAGAATCCGTATCAACCTTGATACCATCTCCGAAAACCTGACTCCGGACACTTCCTTTGACTTTTTCGGTCATACAATGAAGTATCCTTTTTTCGCAGGCCCTGTCGGAGCGGTCAAACTTCACTATGGAGATATTCTGGATGACGTAGCCTACAATGACATTATTGTTTCCGCCTGTGCGGACGCCGGAATCGCAGCCTTTACAGGAGACGGCACCAATCCCGCTGTTATGAAAGCAGCCTGCTCGGCGATCGCCGCAAAGAATGGTGCAGGTATTCCCACCGTAAAGCCCTGGGATGTAAACACACTGAAGGAAAAATTTGCTCTGGTGGAGTCCTCAGGCTGTTTTGCCGTCGCCATGGATATCGACGCGGCAGGTCTGCCTTTCCTTCAGAATCTGCAGCCGCCTGCAGGCAGCAAGACCGTGGAGGAACTGGCTGAAGTCATCAAAACTGCCGGTAAACCTTTTATCGTCAAAGGCATCATGACTGTTGAAGCGGCAAAGAAAGCCCTCGCTGCCGGCGCTTCCGGTATTGTAGTCTCCAACCACGGCGGAAGAGTACTGGATCAGTGCCCCGCCACTGCCGAAGTCCTCTATGATATTGCTCAGGCAGTCGGGGGAAGCATGAAGATCTTTGTAGACGGCGGAATCCGCACCGGCGTAGATGTCTTCAAGGCACTCTGTCTGGGAGCTGACGGCGTCATCATCGCCCGTCCCTATGTGACTGCTGTTTACGGCGGCAGGGAAGAAGGTGTCATAGTCTATACGGAAAAGATCGGCGCCGAGCTGGTCGATACCATGAAGATGTGCGGAGCTTCCAGCCTCGACGCGCTCTCAGAGAAATTCCTTTTCCGCCCTTCCAATCCTTTCCTGGCATGACCTGTATGCTTTGAAAATAACTGACAGCTGAAATCCAGAGCGCAGAAAAAGTGCCGGATCTCCGGATCTTCCTTAAGACCCCGGAGATCCGGTTTTTATGCGCTCACGCCCGCAGAACACGCCTTGGTCCGAAAGAGCTGTAAAGTAGTGATTGTGATTGTCAGTCCTGTCAGCTGACTTGACGCAAACCATCAATGGTATATTACACAGAATGTTATTTTTGTACATTTTTCGAAAACAGCATGACAAGTGCCTGAATATATGGTAGTGTGTAAATACTATGCGTCCGTATAGCTAAAAATGTTTCGTGTCAAAAACCTGAAGCATTTCATGTGTTTAAGCCTGAAGCATTTCACGGATCAAGAAATGAAACGCCTGGCACAGCTTTACCTTCTTGCGCCGGTCAGCGTATGACGGTAACAGAGTCACTTAGAAAGGGGTATTGTTGAAAATGGAAACAGAAGAGAGGCATGGTTTTTCGGGCAAAATCGGTTATGTGCTGTCCGCCGCAGGCGCGTCGGTCGGCCTTGGTAATATCTGGAGATTTCCCTATCTGGCGGCAAAATACGGCGGAGGGATTTTTCTGCTTGTCTACATCCTTCTGGCAGTGACTTTCGGATACAGCATGATCATCGCCGAGACTGCCATCGGAAGGGCAACCGGCAAAAGTCCGGTCAGTGCCTTCGCAGCCTACGGGGAGGGACCCGGCACCAGATTCGGCGGATGGATCAACGCGGTCGTGCCTATGCTGATCTGCCCTTATTATTCAGTCATCGGAGGATGGGTCTGCAAATATCTTTTTGAATATCTTCGCGGCAATGTCCAGGAAGTCACGGATGACAGCTATTTCGGAGGCTTTATCAGCAACGGTTTTGAGGCTGAATTCTGGTTTATTATCTTTGTAGCTCTGATCCTGATCGTCATTTTCATGGGCGTCCAGAACGGAATCGAGCGCGTCTCGCGCATCATGATGCCTATTCTGGTCGTTCTGGCCATCCTGATCAGTATCTATTCCATGACCCGTCCCGGCGCTCTGTCGGGCGTGAAATACTTCCTGATCCCCAATTTCAGCCATTTCTCATTTATGACTGTCATTTCAGCCATGGGTCAGATGTTCTACTCACTGTCGATCGCGATGGGTATCCTGATCACCTTCGGCTCCTATATGAAAAAAGATGTGTGTATCGAAGAATCCACTGTCCAGGTTGAAATCTTTGATACGGGAATCGCCATGCTGGCCGGTCTGATGATCATCCCCGCTGTATTCTCTTTTTCAGGCGGGGATCCCAAAGCTCTGGGTGCAGGCCCTTCCCTGATGTTTATCACTATGCCTAAAATCTTTTCCAGCATGGGATTCGGCATGATCATAGGGGTCATGTTCTTCGCTCTGGTCCTGTTCGCAGCGCTGACCAGCGCGATTGCCCTCACAGAGAGCGCAGTTTCAACTTTGTCAGATGAATTTGTCTGGGGCAGGAAGGGCTGCACTGTCATCATCGGAGTGATCATGTTCGTCCTGGGCTCCCTTTCCTGTCTGGGCTACGGACCGCTCTCCAATGTCACTATCATCGGAATGCAGTTCCTGGATTTCTTTGATTTTCTGACAAACTCCGTGATGATGCCCATCGCGGCACTCTGCATCTGCCTTTTTATCACCAGACGTATGACCATCGAGCGTGCCGTCTCGGAAGTCCTGATGGACGGACATGCCTTCCGCAGAAAAAAGATCTTCGTCTTTATGATCAAGTATATCTGCCCCGTGTTTGTCATCATTATCCTTGTGAGCTCCCTGGCAAATGTTTTCGGTCTGATTTCAATGTAAGAGTTTCAATGAAAAGAGTCTCAATGTAAGAGCGGGCCTGCCTGCAGCTGTCGTATCACGGCCCGCTGCAGGCAGTGTTTCATGGTCACGCCCTGACCTGGGTGTGACCATGAAACACCTTTAACCAGGCCTTTAACCAGGCAGGTCATTATCTTAAAGAAAGCACTTGTAAACGGTTTCCATTTTTAGTAAAATGTACAAGTACTTTTGTCGAATCAACGAATATTTTTGGCAAAAAATCAAAAAATGCCGCTAAATGATGGTTTCGCGGATCATTCCGGCCTGTGCCGGCAGATGATTTTGCAGCCGGAATCAGGTGACGCGGCATTTTTATAGCGTAGTAAAAACTGTAGTGGAGGTCTGTAATGAAAGTTTACACAACTGATAAAATCAGAAATGTCGTTCTGCTCGGACATGGCGGAGCAGGCAAGACAACACTTGCGGAGGCTATGTGCCACCTGACAGGTGTGACGTCCAGAATGGGCAAAGTAGAGGATGGCAACTCTGTCTCCGATTTCACAAAAGAGGAGCAGAAGAGAGGTTTTTCAATCAAGACATCAGTGATTCCTGTAGAGTGGAAAAACTGCAAGATCAATATCCTTGACACGCCCGGATATTTCGATTTCATCGGCGAAGTGGAAGAAGCGATCAGCGTGGCGGATTCCGCCATCATCGTTGTCTCCGGTAAGGCCGGCGTGGAAGTCGGTGCGGAGCGCGCATGGGAACTCTGCGAAAAATATAATCTGCCCAGAATGATCTATGTCTCCGATATGGATCTGAACGACACAAACTATGGCAGGACGATCGATACTCTGACCGAGCTCTACGGTCCCAAGATCGTTCCTTTCCATTTTGCTATTCATGAAGGCGATAAGACAACCGGCTGCGTCAGCGTAATCGAGGAGAAGGGCTACAAGTGGGACGGCAAGAAGTCCACTGTCTGCGATGTTCCCGATGACTGCCAGGACAGCCTTGAGCAGTACCACGAAACTCTTATGGAGACTGTTGCGGAGACCAACGAGGACTTCATGGAGCGCTATTTCGGCGGCGACACCTTCACACCCGAAGAGATTGCCGAGGCCGTCAGAGCCAATATCCTGGATGAGTCCGTTGTTCCCGTAGAGTGCGGCATTTCCACTCAGTGCAGCGGTGTCGAGAATGTTCTCGATGATATCGTGCGCTATATGCCCAGCCCCGACGGACGCACCATGACCGGCACCAACACCAAGACCGGCGATGCTTTCGAGGCAAAATTTGATGATGCCCAGCCCAAGTCCGCTTTCATCTTCAAGACCATCGTGGATCCCTTCATCGGACGTTACAGCCTGATCAAGATCTGCTCCGGTGTCTTCAAGTCCGATGAAACTGTCTATGACACAGGTCTTGAATCCGAACTGCGTCTGGGCAAGCTCTACATCATGATGGGCAACAAGACCAGCGAAATCGGCGAACTTCACGCCGGTGATATCGGCGCTGTAGCCAAACTCGGCGATGCCAAAACAGGTGATACTCTGTCCACAAAGGCAGAGCCCATCCAGTATCCTCAGATGGATATTTCCACACCTTATACCTATATCCGATACAACGCCAAGAACAAGAACGATATCGACAAGATTGCCCAGGCAATGGCGAAGATTTCTTCCGAGGACCTCACATTCAAGATGGTCAACGACGCAGAGAACCGCCAGACTCTGATCTACGGTATCGGCGACATGCAGCTTGAAGTCGTCAAGAGCATCCTCAAGAATGAGTACAAGGTCGAGATCGAGACCATGGAACCCAAGGTTGCCTACCGTGAGACCATCCGCAAGAACGCCGATATCGATTCCAAGTACAAAAAGCAGTCCGGCGGCCACGGCCAGTACGGTCACGTCAAGATCAAGTTCGCTCCCTCCGGCAACCTCGAGGAAGCTTATGAGTTCGATGAAGAAGTCGTCGGCGGCAGCGTTCCGAAGAACTACTTCCCCGCTGTTGAGAAGGGTATTGCCGAGACCGTCCAGAAGGGACCTCTTGCCGCATATCCTGTTGTCGGCCTCAAAGCGACTCTGTACGATGGATCCTACCATCCTGTAGACTCCTCCGAAATGGCATTCAAGACCGCTGCCAGCCAGGCAGTCAAGAAGGGCATTATGGACGCCAATCCCGTCCTTCTCGAGCCCATCGTTTCCCTCAAGGTCACCATCCCGGATTCCTACACCGGCGATGTCATGGGCGATCTGAACAAGCGCCGCGGCAGAGTTCTTGGCATGAATCCCATTCCCGGCGGCAAGCAGGTTGTCGAGGCGGAAGTCCCCATGTCCGAGCTGTTTGACTACTGCACAGTCCTCCGCTCCATGACCGGCGGACGCGGAGATTATGCGTATGAGTTTGCCCGCTATGAGCAGGCTCCCGCTGATGTCCAGGCCAAGGAAGTTGCAGCCCGCGCAGCTGCAGTCGCCGAGGGCGCAGACGACTGATTCCTGTCAGTTTTGCAGTTCAGGACCGTCCCCGAAAGGGCAGACGCTCCGTGAACCGCTTTCTGCCGCAGGACCCCTTTTGTGGAATTTTCAGGCGGTTAAAAAGGTTCAGTCAAATATATAATCAATACTAATCAATACAAAAGGCAGAGGAATTGATTTCCTCTGCCTTTTTTGCCCTTTTAATCCAAGCACTCACGGCGGATTTCCCGCCTTGAGGGATCTGCGGATTAAACTCTTCATTTATTTTTTCATATATTTGTCTTGTATTATTCAGAGAAAATGCTGAGGCCGTTGATCCCGTTAAAAGTCAGAACACTCAGCTTTTTCGAGAGTTCCTCTATATTCTGCCTGCGTCCTGAATTAAACCAGGACTGATAAACAGCGATCATACCGGAGACTACGAATTCCAGCAGGAACTTAAATTCCTCGGCGTCCGCGCCAATCTGATCTTCGAATGATTCCCACAGCTGTTTTTTCAGCGGTTCGACGATTTTCTGCAGAAGAGAGGCCTGTCCCTTCGCCGCAAATACACTGGCGTAAAACTCCAGGTCTTTCTCGATCAGACGCGCCAGCCGCAGAAAAATATCCGAGGGAGCCTTGCTGATCTCCAGAAAATCAATGCTATTGATCGCTGCGGCAAAATCAGCCGCGATTTCATCCTCTATCTCATCTACCACCATAGAGACATCCCCGTAATAATTGTAGAATGTCTTTCTGTTGATATCAGCAGCTCTGGACAGTTCTGTCACAGTGACATCCTCAAGACTCTTTTCAGCCAGGATTTTGATCAGAGCCAGTCTGATGCTTCTTTTGGTGCGGGCAACCCTCCTGTCCTGAATTGTTCTCTTATCTTCTGATGTTGTTTTATTCATATGATTCGATTCTCCCAGGCGGCATTATGTGTGGACAAAGCAGCTGCATGTCACATAAGGCCGAAACACTGCGGTACTGTCCCTGTGTGGAAAGCGGGTGACCGGTAACTTTTACTTTAAACGGAAACAAATTTAGTCAGAAATGGATGATAATACACACTATTTCAAATATTTGTGAAGAATACCACACTCATCCAAAACCTTGTTGTTGTATCACATATACATTTGTATAATAATACACACATGTTACTTTTTCAACTATAAACAGCTCTTTGGAACATTGTGCAGATGGGAGGAAATCCTTTGGATAATAAATATGAATACGAGATCTATGTGGACGCCGGAATAGACGCGGACTTCGAATATATGAAAGCCAACGACGTACACCTGATTCCTATGAAATACAGCATCGACGGCGAGGAGTTCATCATGAACCGGGTTCCGACAGATGAGGAACTGGGCTATTTTTATCAGAAAATGAAGGACGGCTCAATCACCGGCACCAGCCAGATCACGCCCTTTACCTATGAAAAGGTTTTCGGAGAAACTGTCGCCGCCGGAAAGAATATCCTTTATATCGCTCTGTCCAGCGGCCTGAGCAGCACCTATTCATCTTCACTCACCGGTATGCAGGCTGTTCTGGACGATTATCCTGACGCACAGATTGAATGTGTGGATTCCCTGGGTGCAACAGCCGGAATAGCAATTCTCATGCAGCTTGCTGTCAATAACAGGAAAGCCGGTATGTCTCTTACAGAGAACGCCAAAATGATAAGGGACTCCGCCCTGAAAGTTTCCTATTGGTTTGTCGTCGAGGATCTGCAGTATCTCAAGCGGGGCGGACGTATTTCCTCAACTGCAGCTTTTGCGGGCAACGTTCTGAATCTGAAGCCCATACTCAAGATCAATGATGAGGGAAAGCTCATCAATATCTCCAAGCAGAGGGGAATCCCCCGCGGAATCAAGTATCTGCTGGAGTGCTATGAGATTGCACATGATGATACGCCGCTTCCCGATGTTTTTGTCGTCAATGCCGACTGTCCCGAGAGAGGGCAGAAGATCGCAGACGAAGTCAGCAGGATCAATCCTGACGCTGTCATCCATCAGCTGTCAATCGGCCCCGTCATCGGAGCCCACACAGGTCCCGGCTTCGTCGCGCTCATCCATTTCGGAAACAGAAATGCCAGATGATTCGAAATACCGAAAATTCTCTTTCTTTTGATTAATTTGATATTCGGACACATACAGTGAATATACGGACACAGGGCGTCTGCCCTGTGTCTTTTTTATGACACGGCCTGCGTAACGTATATTCCGTTTTACTTGTAACCATTTCGGCAATTTAGTCGGCAATACAGCTGCCGCACAGTTGCATCAAATTCATTTTAAAGGTAAACTCACATATGTTACCTGTTTTGATCTTATATATACCGTTGAAAAAGGGGCTGTAAAAATGAATTATCTGATCAAAGAAACACTTGAAGAGGCTGCTCTCGAAAAATGTCTTTCCCAGATGGGAGAAGTCCCTTACGTAGTGATCCTGTCGCCTGAAGAATGGATAAAGCACAAAGACTCCTTTAATATGGGTTTTGATATTGATCCCAATCCGGCCACGATTTATAACACTAAAGCGGAAGTGAACTACGCATCCATCACCGGTACCTTCTGTATTCCCAGCCGCCAGAATATCGGGGGAGAGTCGTCTGTATTCGCTTTTGCTCTGGATGACAAGGGCGTGGTTTTTATTGACCACAGCGGAAAGGCGGATTATCTGGTCGACCGGATCGCATGCAGCAGGAAGTGGCGTGTCCCTTCCCTTGAACGTTTTCTGTACGATTTTCTGGAGATGATCATAGCTGAGGACCGTATTCTCCTCGATTCCTATGAAAAAGAACTGAATAAAGTCGAAGCTGAGATCCTGCAGGGAAATGATGACATGAGTACATCCAGGGTCAACGACATCCGGGGCAATCTGCTGACACTGCGTTCTCACTATGAACAGCTGCTTGATGTGGGCCAGATCCTGGAAGAAAACGAGAACCAGTTTTTCTCCGATGAAAACACCCGTTTCTTCAGGCTGTTTACGGGCAGGATGGAACGGCGTCAGGACATGGTCTCCAATCTCAGGGATTACACCGTTCAGGTCAGGGACCTGTACCAGACAAGGCTTGATGTAAAGCAGAACCGGATCATGACCATTCTCACCATTGTCACCACTGTTTTTATGCCCCTGACCCTGATCGTGGGCTGGTACGGCATGAACTTTCAGTACATGCCGGAACTGGATAATCCTTATGCCTATCCCATCGTCATCATCGTCAGCCTCTCTGTCGTCCTGCTGAGTCTTTTGTTTTTCCGTAAAAAGAAATGGCTGTAAGGGTGTCAGCGGCATCGTCTGCTTGACGAACATGCCCTGCGGGGATTATTATAGTGAAAGTTTGTTTCTGCTGTAAATGCTGCCGTTTCAGCCGCACAGGGCAGCAGCGGGGCTCGCGGGGGCGAATGATCCTGTCTAAGCCGTATCATGCACAGCATTTTTACGGCTTTACATAAATGATATAAACAAAGGAGCATCAACATGAGATACGATTTTAAGAAAATTGAACCCAAGTGGCAGAAGAAATGGGATGATGCCGGAATTTTCAAAGCAGAAGATTTCAGTGAGAAGCCCAAGTTCTACGGACTGGTTGAGTTTCCTTATCCCAGCGGAGCCGGTATGCATGTAGGTCATATCAAGGCTTACTCCAGCATCGAAGTCATTTCCAGAAAGCGCAGGATGCAGGGTTATAACGTGCTGTTTCCGATCGGTTTCGACGCGTTCGGGCTTCCTACGGAAAATTACGCGATCAAGACCAATACACATCCCCGCATTATCACTGATAAAAATATTGAGAAGTTCTCCACCCAGCTCAAGAGTGTCGGTTTCTCCTTTGACTGGGACCGCGTGATCGATACTTCCAGGGATGATTATTACAAGTGGACCCAGTGGATCTTCCGCAAGCTCTTTGACCACGGTCTTGTCTTCCGTGACAAGACCCTCGTCAACTATTGCCCTTCCTGTAAGGTCGTCCTTTCCAACGAAGACAGCCAGGGCGGCAAGTGCGACATCTGCCACAGCGATGTCATCCAGCTCCCCAAGGACGTCTGGTATCTCAAGATCACCGAGTACGCTGACAAGCTCCTTACAGGTCTCGATACCGTCGATTACCCCGAAAATATCCGTCAGCAGGAGGTCAACTGGATCGGCAAGTCCACCGGTGCCTTCGTGAACTTCACTCTCAAGGATATTGACGAGAAGCTTGAGATCTACACCACCCGTGCGGACACCCTCTTCGGAGTCACCTTCATGGTCATGGCTCCCGAGCATCCGCTGATCGATAAGTATGCGGACCGCATCTCCAATATGGCCGATATCGAGGCCTACCGCGCGGAGTGCGCCAAGAAGACAGAGTTTGAACGCACACAGCTGGTCAAGGACAAGACCGGCCTCAAGATTGAAGGCATGTCCGCGATCAACCCTGTAAACGGCCAGGAAATTCCCATCTTTATCGCTGACTATGTCATGATGGGATACGGCACCGGCGCTATCATGGCTGTTCCTGCCCACGACCAGCGTGACTGGGAATTCGCGACCAAGTTCGGCGTTCCGATCATCGAGGTCATCAAGGGCGGCGACATCTCCAAAGAAGCCTACACAGGTGACGGCGAGATGGTCAACTCCGGTTTCCTCAACGGCCTGACCAACAAGAAAGATTCCATTGCCAGGATGGTCGAATACCTTGTGGACAAGGGCATCGGCCACGCAGGTGTGCAGTACAAGATGAAGGACTGGGCCTTCAACCGCCAGCGTTACTGGGGCGAGCCTATTCCGCTCATTCACTGCCCCAAGTGCGGTGTTGTAGGTGTCCCTTATGATGAACTTCCCCTTCGTCTGCCCGATGTAGAGGATTTTGAGCCCGGTGAAGACGGCCAGTCCCCGCTCGCCAAGATCGACTCCTTCGTCAACTGCACCTGCCCCCAGTGCGGCGGCGCGGCAAAGCGCGAGACAGACACCATGCCCCAGTGGGCCGGTTCCTCCTGGTATTTCCTCCGCTACTGCGATGCCAACAATGACAAGGCATTCGCTGACCGCAAAAAGATTGATTACTGGATGCCCGTCGACTGGTACAACGGCGGCATGGAGCACGTGACCAGACATCTGATCTACTCCAGATTCTGGCATCATTTCCTCTATGACATCGGCGAAGTCAACACACCCGAGCCCTACATGAAGCGTTCTGCCCAGGGACTTATCCTTGGTCCCGACGGCGACAAGATGAGTAAGTCCAAGGGCAATGTCGTGGATCCGCTGGATATCGTCGAGCAGTACGGTGCGGATACACTGCGCGTCTATGTCCTCTTCATGGGCGATTACAGCAGCGCGGCTCCCTGGAGCGACAGTTCCGTCAAGGGCTGCCGCAGATTCCTTGAGCGCGTAGCCGGCCTGACCGAGATCATGACCGACGGGCCTTCTCCCGCAAGCCTTGAGACCTGCATGCACAAGACCATCAAGAAGGTCTCCGAAGATATCGAAGCGCAGAAGTTCAACACAGCCATCGCGGCACTGATGACCCTGGTCAACGATATCTATAAAGCCGGCAGCATCTCCAGAGATGACCTTGTCACTTTCCTCAAGCTCCTTTCTCCGTTCGCCCCTCACCTGGCCGAGGAAGTTTATGCGGGCATAGCGGGAGAGGACGCAGGCTTCCTCACCATTTCCGCATGGCCGGAATACGACCCCGCCAAGACCGTCGACGACATGATCGAAGTCGGCGTACAGGTCAACGGCAAGGTCCGCGCTGCGGTCCAGATCGCCCGCGATGCTGACAAGGAGACTGCCCTTGCCACAGCCAAAGCCAATGAGCGCGTCGCCTCCTTCATGGAAGGCAAGAAGCTGATCAAGGAGATCTATGTTCCCGGCAAGATCATCAACTTCGTAGTGAAGTAAAACATTTCCGGATCATGTTTACGAACAGGAGATCATAAGTACAAGTACATTAAAGCTGCACGCAGCACCGCGCGGACAGATTGTCCGCGCGGTTTTTTATTGCGCTCGCAAATGTCCGCAAGACCGGATATGCACGCATATCCAGCGTTACATGTACACGCCGTACACGCCCTATCGAAGGGCGTGTACATGTAACGTCGCGCGCGGCGATTCCAATGCGCTTATGCGCCGCCGCGCGCCCTACAACTCCGGTTTTTGTACGCTCCGGCGTACAAAAACACGTCGAGTTTTAGGTGGTCTGCAAAGTAACTATTCGTCTTAGTCCGCTTGCTCGCTGGTTATTCTTTGTGGCTATGGTCTTGTGCTTACAGACATATATGAATAAACCACGCATTGCTCCGCGCTTACACGCTCACGCAATGCTCCACACACTCGCACCCCGCCCCGCGGCGGCCGCTCCGGCGGCCTTGCATGGCTTTGTGCTCGTGTGTGGGCGCTCGCAAATGTCCGCAAGACCGGATATGCACGCATATCCGTCTTTCGGCCGCTTGCTCGCTGTTTATTCATATTGACTTTATTGCACTTGTTGTATACAATAATACATGCTGGTTTTCAGCATTCTGTTACGCCTTCCGGCTGCTTTACGTGCCGCGGATTTTTTGTCAGCGGCTGCGTTTATCTTCCGGTCCGCGGTTCATTTACGTCATTTTTTTTGTAATTACAGTTACTGCTTTTTGCGTTCACTACACAGACTGTTTCCGAGAACTCAGAACTATTTCCAAAAAAGCAGTTCCGGTTTTTCAAACCGGCGTTTTATACCGGGACAGCCAGCGCGGAAACGCAAGGTCCGCAATGGGGGGATATAATGGACGAATTTGATTTAAAACGTGAGGTCACTGACAAATACTCACTCAGGGGCCGGGTCTTTTCCAAGATCAGGGACGACATCCTGAGCGGGAGATACAAAGAGCACGAGGAGCTCAAAGAGATCAAGATCGGAAAGGAGCTTGGGGTTTCCCGCACTCCTGTGCGCGAGGCCCTGCGACAGCTCGAGCTTGAGGGTCTGGTCCAGATCATTCCCAACCGGGGAGCCTTCGTGACAGGCATTCATGCCAAGGATGTCAAGGATATCTATATGATCCGGTCCAGGCTTGAGGCCCTGTGTGCAAGATGGGCGACCCAGTACATCACCAAGGAACAGATGGAGGCGATGGAGGAGAATGTCTATCTGGCCGAGTATCACGCAGGAAAGGGGCATCTGGAACAGATCGCCGAACTGGACAGCCAGTTCCATCACATTCTCTACAGCGCCTGTCACTCCAAAATGCTCGAGCATCTCCTGATCGATTATCATCAGTATGTACTTCGCGTTCGAAAGAAAACTCTTTCAAATGTCAGCCGCGGGACCGCTTCCAACAAGGAACATCGCGCCATCATGGAAGCCATCCGTGCAGGGAATGCCGACCTTGCCGAGCGTCTTGCCAGTGAGCACATGACAAACGCCTATGAAAACATGGTCAAAAACGGCCTTTATGATATTTATAAAGAAGAAGGCTGATAATACAAATCGATTGTCTTTGTGCTCCGGCAGTATTTGCCTCAGTACAATTAAGACCTCTATGCCGGCAGAAACATTTTTTGCGGACGATTGCCGGAACTGACCGCGCTGACGCGCTCCGGCATGACACGGACACAGGCTGCTGTTGATGGATGTCTGTAAAGCCGGAATCATTAACACTACAAGGAGAAATATATCATGCAGAAAATAGCTATGACCACGCCTCTGGTTGAAATGGACGGAGATGAGATGACACGTATCATCTGGCAGATGATCAAGGACGACCTCCTCCTTCCTTTCATTGATCTGAAGACTGAGTACTATGACCTCGGCCTGAAAAAGAGGGATGAGACAAATGACAGGATCACTGTCGAGGCCGCCGAGGCGACGAAGAGGCTTGGAGTAGCTGTCAAATGTGCCACGATCACTCCCAACGCAGCTCGTGTCAAAGAGTACGACCTGCACGCCATGTACAAGAGTCCCAACGCAACTATCAGGGCTGCACTCGACGGCACGGTCTTCCGCGCCCCTATTCTGGTCAAGGGAATCGACCCCTATGTCCGCACATGGAAAAAGCCCATCATCCTTGCCCGACATGCCTATGGCGATATCTATAAAAATGTGGAGATCCTGGCTGAGGGACCCGGAAAAGCCGAGATCCTCTTCACTGACGAGCAGGGAAAGGAGACGCGCAAGGTCGTCCATGAGTTTGACGGCCCCGGTGTGATCCAGGGTGTCCACAACACAGACGCCTCGATCGAAGGCTTCGCCAGATCCTGTTTCTCCTATGCTCTCGATCAGAAGATGGATCTGTGGTTTTCCACAAAAGATACCATCTCCAAGACTTATGACGGCCGCTTCAAAGCAGTTTTCCAGAAACTCTATGACACAGAGTACAAAGAAGCATTTGAAGAGGCAGGGATCGAGTATTTTTATACATTGATCGATGACGCCGTAGCGCGTGTCATCCGTTCGGAGGGCGGCATGCTGTGGGCACTCAAAAACTACGACGGCGATGTCATGAGTGATATGATGGCCACCAGTTTCGGATCTCTTGCCATGATGACCTCTGTTCTGGTAAGCCCTGACGGAAAATATGAATATGAGGCTGCACACGGCACTGTCCAGCGCCATTATTACAAACATCTTAAGGGAGAAGCCACTTCCACAAACTCCGTGGCGACGATCTTTGCCTGGACGGGAGCCCTCCGCAAACGCGGAGAGCTGGATGACCTCCCTGAACTCATGAAGTTTGCCGACACACTGGAGGAGGCGACACTTGAGAC
>ODAI010754858.1_pt1 | contig 18376 bp, 16 predicted proteins | sample 1539321 | NCBI WGS metagenome assembly ODAI01 (sample SAMN02144231, study PRJEB22623) | gut metagenome | biome: sheep rumen | host: Ovis aries | place: New Zealand | reverse complement strand
GATGTAACAATCTACTTGGAGAAAGGTACTATTGACGGACGCTTCGCTATTAAGATTGTGCTTAAGAGCGAGGAAGAAGTAACAACCCTGTTAGACCAAATCAACGAGGACGGCATTAACCGCGGACCGGAGAAATTCATCTACAATGATGTGATGTATATCCGCCATAACGGACGAATCTACGACGCAACAGGTCGAATCGTAAAGGACATCAATAAATGATTTTGATAATGAATAATGAATAATTAATAATGAATATTTGAAGTTATGAAAGCATTGAGATATTTATTGATAGCAGTGATACTGAGTACAGCAAGTCTTCTGAGCGTGGCAAATGCCACGGCTCAGAGCCTTGCGCAACTGCCCGACAACGAAATGCGCTCCACCTCCGTACTGCCCACATCCGGATCTACCCTGCCACAAGCGGCTGTAGAAGGAACAACAACCACCTATGACTATGGGAACGGACCACATAAAGCAGGCCCAAGAAGAGCTCCGGTAGAAGAAGAAGGAGATACTCCGCCTTCAGATCCTCCTGGACCTAATGAAGACCCGATCGGCGATGCGGCACTGCCGCTCGCACTCCTCGCGTGTGCGTACCTTATATTACGCGTAGTGCGCAAGCGCACCCGCGCATGAGGCGCTCCTCTAAAAAATATGAAAAGTGCAGCTTTTTGACGAAAGTTGCACTTTTTATTTGCATGTATTAGAAATCTGTTCTATCTTTGCAGCAAATGAGAAAATGCATTGAGAAAGCTTAGAGAAGTCCCGGTGAAGTCCCCCTTTGCTACGGGAGGGAAGTGGATAGTAAAAAATTTGGCAGTATCGAAAAAAGTAGTGATTTTGCACCGTGAAAAGTGCATAATGTATAAAAACATGCACCCTGCAAAGTGCAAATTAAATAAGTACGTGGTGCGTGATGAGGATTGATGTACCAACGCTGCGGAATGTTATTCGTGGTGGTAGGACTCGCCGCGGAGGATGGTCATGCCACGGTAGAGTTGTTCGACGAAGAGGAGACGAATCATCTGGTGAGAGAAAGTCATCTTGGAGAGACTGATCATGCCGTTAGCGCGGTCATAGACCTCTTGGGAGAAGCCAAAAGGACCTCCGACAACAAAGACTACATCGCGACCGGCGGACATGTGTTTCTGGAGATAGACTGCAAAATCAAGCGAGCGGAACTCTTGACCGCGCTCGTCTAAAAGAATAAGAGAAGCAGCAGGAGGAACAGCTTTGAGAATAAGTTCGCCCTCCTGCTTCTTTTGTACGTCAAGAGGCATCTTGCCCTTGGTGTCAGGGATGACTTGTGTGCCAAAAGATATATAGTGCTTGAGACGCCCGCAATAGTCGCCGATAAGGGATTCAAGATGTTTGTCGGTCGTCTTGCCGACGACTAAGAGCGTAATCTTCATATCAATCCAGAATAGTGATTTTGGCAGCACACGAAGTCTCGCCTTTGGCGTTCTTCTGCTGATACTGGATACCGTCCGGCAGCATCAAATAATAGGTGTCTATCTGCTCGCCAAGACGCACCTCGTGCTGGTAGTTGATGTCTAACCGGATGCGGTGACCTAACCAATCCGGACGCGCCGCATTGACCATCGCTTCCAGGTATTTGCACGAATTGCAGTGATTATTATAATCCACATCCGTATATTGTACAATATGGGACACAACACCTGTCGGCTCCGTAATAGGCAACATCCGGGATGCGCGGGGGATATCCAGCCGCTCGCCGTCGATAGCGTCGGCGTCAAATATCGGGCGGTCAAAGATATTCACTATCTCGCGCTTGACCATATCCAATACCGCCCACTGAGTCGTGCATTCGCCTATCTGACGACGGCTACCGTCCTTCTCGGTGATATAGATACGGAAATTACGGGTGGAAATCATATGTGCATTCGACTCAATCCAAGTCTCTATCGTCATATGCTCCAGATATGTAGGCAGATAATCTATAAGAAGTGCCATGCGGGTGAGCACCCATGTCTTACCCTCCGGGTGAAGTCGCTGAATACCAAAATTAAGTTGATCGGCTACCGTACCTGCTACTTCAATCAGGTAGTTCTCCATATTGGGCAGACGCAAACGCTTGTCTGCATCCACCTCCTGATATTTGATATTGTAATCGAAAAAGTATTTCATTAGTCAAAAAGTCAAAATCGATTAGGGTTTGAGCCAGCGGTCGAGCCACTCGCGGAACGTGCGTTGCCATAGGATGCCGTTCTGAGGCTTCAGTACCCAGTGGTTCTCGTCCGGGTAGATGAGTAACTCCGCCGGCACGCCGCGCATGACAGCTGCGTCGAAAGCTGCCATGCCCTGATTGGCTAAAATACGGTAGTCTTTCTCGCCGTGGATGCACAAAATAGGCGTGTCCCATTTATCTACAAAGAGATGAGGACTGTTGGCAAACGTGCGCTGCGCAATCTTATTGTCTTTCTCCCAATAAGCGCCGCCCATATCCCAGTTGGCGAACCATTTCTCCTCGGTCTCCAAATACTGCATCTCCATATTGAAGATTCCGTCGTGCGCAATAAAGGCTTTGAAGCGCTTGTCGTGATGACCGGCAATCCAATAGACACTGAATCCTCCAAACGATGCTCCAACACACCCTAAACGGTCCTTGTCTATATACGGCAGGTTCGCGCATGCCTCGTCAATAGCCGTGAAATAATCACGCATGCACTGTCCGCCGTAGTCACCGGATATCTGCTCGTTCCACGCCTTGCCGAAGCCCGGCAAACCGCGACGGTTAGGAGCTACAATAACATAATCGCCCGCACTCATCATCATGAAATTCCATCTAAACGACCAGAACTGGCTCACAGGACTCTGAGGACCGCCTTCGCAATACAGTATCGCCGGGTATTTCTTATTCGGGTCAAAATGCGGAGGCAGGATAATCCAAGTCAGCATATCCTTGCCGTCCGTGGTCTTCTGCCAGCGCGGAATAACCTCGCCGCGCTCGATTTGGTTGTAGATATTGTCGTTCTCGCTTGTCAGTTTGTCCAGCAGTTGGTTGTATGTGTCAAACGGCTGCTCGTACCAAATCTCCGTGTGCGCATAGTCGCCGTTATCCTTGCGCAGCCATTCGCTTACATCCATCCGGTATATCTCGTTGGCTTGACGCATCGAGTGACCGAGCAGGAACGCATAATGGTCGCTCACATCGCCCAAAACAAGGTCGAACTGCCCTTCGGTCAACCGGCTTACATAACCGTTCATATTCACGTGATAGAGCTGTACCGTGCCGTGCCAACAGGCGGTGAAGAGTAGGGAACTGTCGTTGTACCATCCGTACTCATCTACGTTGGTATCTATCGTGCGGCTCAGGAACCGCTTCTCGCCGGTATTCAGGTTCATCACCATCAGCCGGTTCTCGTCGCTCTCATAGCCGTCGCGTTCCATCGACTGCCATGCAATCCACTCGCCGTCAGGCGAATAACTCGGATTGGTGTCATAGCCGCCGTTACCCTCGGTGATGTTCTTGTGCGTACGGGTTGCCACATCGTAGAGATAGATATCCGAATTGGTCGATACGGCGTAGGCTAAGCCGGTCTTCTTGCGGCAGGTATATGCCACTTCGCTATTGTTCGGGTTCCACGCTATTTGTTCAATACCGCCAAACGGACGCATCGGGCACTCAAACGCCGTGCCTTCCAGTATATTCACCGGTTCGCCTGCCGAGGCGGATTTGATACGCTCGCCTTCGCCGTAATAGCGGAGGTCTAAACGGTAGATAAACGGCTGAGGCACCTCGTCAACCCATTCGTCCCAGTGCTTGTACATCAGGTCGGTTACCACACGCCCGGTAGCTTGAGGCAGATCCGGATAGATATCGGCTGTCGTCGGGTGTGACTTGACAGTCTGGATCAGAATCACTTGGTCGCGCATCGGGGAGAGCAGAAAACCCTCTATGTCCTTTGCGCCTTCTACCTCCACTTCCTCACGGTCGCGACGCAGATAGAGCTTGCCGCCTTTGAGGTACGCGAGGCAGCCGCTGTTACCAAACCACGCAGGGGAGGAACCAACAAACTCATCCACCACGTGCATATCGTCGAACGGATTACATATACGTATCCACGAAGTGGACCTGTTTTCCTCTACGCTGTAGTAGGATACGGTATATGCCAATAAACCGGTCTCTATATCGCTTTGCACAGAGCCGATACGTCCCATCGCCCAAAGAGCTTCAGGGGTAAGACGACCTCCTTCGATAGTGAGCTGCGGCTTGGTGATAGGGGCTTTGTCTGTCTGAGTAGAACCGCAACCGGTGAGTAATAAGGCGAGTGATGCCATAACAAGATGTCGTATTTTCATATACTTATTTTTTACCTAATTTGAGAACGATAGCGCTCAGCGGAGCAATAGAGATATTCGATTGAATGAGGTCATAACTCTTGTCGGAGATAACATCCTTGCCGGATGTCTTGTACTTGTCCAATATCTCTGCATAATGTGAGGTAGGAATCGTGCGCGGCTGGTCGGATGCATTGAGATAAACGAATACAGCTCCCTCGTCTGTATAGCGGAAATAGGAATACGTGTTGTCGCGCGAGAAGAAATGCATCGTCTTGCCGGTATGAATAATAGGCTCGCTCTTGCGGAAATTGAAAAGCTTGGACTGGAACGCAAACATATCTTTCTCTGCGGCTGTCAGTTGGTCACTCTGCGGCAATGGACGGCGCAGGGTGGAGTGACCGAGGGACATGTCCGACGAAATCATGCCGTACTCGTCGCCGGCGAACACTTGCGGTATACCGCGCATCGTGGCTAACAGCACATTGCCTAACTTAACGCGGCGCGGGTCCTTGTCCTTCACTACATCCGCGAAACGGTCCACGTCATGGTTGCCCACAAACAGCAGCAATTTATTCACATCCGCATACAGATAGTCCATCGCTACGGCGTCATACACGCGGGTCAGACCGTTGCCCCAACCGGAGCCGTCGTTCTCCAAAGCCTGACGGATAGCCTCCTCAACAGGGAAATCCATAACAGTAGGCAGATGGCTGTCAAAACCGTCGTAGTTCTTGGCTCCCGATTGCCAGTATGCCACTGCTGAAGCCGGACGGGTCCAACACTCGCCTACAATATTGATATTCGGATACTCCTCGCGGATAGCGGACAACCACTCCGCACCCGGCAGACGCTCGATATACGGATACGTATCTACGCGCAGACCGTCCAAATCCGCATATTCAATCCACCAGATAGCCCATTGCTGGAAGTACTTGAGCAGGTCTTTGTTCTCTAAATTCATATCCGGCATCGGCTTGTCAAACCAACCACGGTTAGACATCAGACGGTCGTAGTTGGAAGCGTTGATGTCGTAATTGGCGGAGAAGACATTCGGCGTATTGGTGAACTCGTCGAACTGATTGACCCAGTCGTGATATGGCAGGTCTTTCATCCACCAGTGCTCACTGCCGCAGTGGTTGGGAACCATATCCATAAGGACCTTAAGTCCCTTCTTATGAGCTTGTTGCACCATGGAACAGTATAGTTCGTTGGTTCCGAAACGCGGGTCCATATGGTAGTAATCGGAGCAAGCATATCCGTGATATGACCAAGCGGCTTCGTTGTCTTCAAGCATCGGGGTAGGCCAGATGGCTGTCGCACCGAGAGATACGATATGGTCAAACGAGTTGATAATACCTTGTATATCACCGCCCCAACGGCCATGCACATTATTCTTGTCGGCTTTCTCTTTCGTGTCCCTCGTGGAGTTGTTCTTCGGGTCCCCGTCCACAAAACGGTCACTCATGATGAGGTAAATCACGTCCGCCGAAGTGAACGACTGACGATCGCGGCTGCCTGCTCGGCGAGTGTTGATAATATAGTCATACACGGCGCGCTGACCGTTCTTCTGCAGCAGGAACCGGTAATTACCGGCTTCATTCACCTCAATATCTACAAATAGGTAGTTCGCAGACTCGGCGTTATGCTGACCTTTGACAACGATACCTTTGGTCGTCGTGTCCCACTTGCCTTTGGCAGTCATCTGACTGACCGAAACCTGCGCATCGGCAAGGTCGGTGCCGTAGAACATAAGGGTCAGAGGACAATGCATATCGGTCCACCAGGACAGAGGCTCTACGCGTTGTACAGCCGGAGCGGCGGATAACAGGGAGGTAGCGGAGGCTACGGAAAAAATGGCAGCGAATGCCAGGATAAATAAGCGTTTCATGTTATAATTGATTTACAAGTATGTCGTTGCTATTGCGTTCTTCTTGACGCAACTCAAGAAAGTGCGTCCACATCGCTTTCTGGTGCTTGGTACTGGTCTCCAGGAAGTCCTCCGAGCCCTGAGCGTCAATGCGGTCAAATACCATGCCTATCGTTATTATATGGCTATCCATCGCAGGCTGGTAGGTGCGCTCCTCTTTGCCTTCTATATAGACCTCGCGGATGATACCTGTCTCCACTAACCGCGACAGCAGAAGCGTCGCCTGACGGACTGGAATACTGTTCGCTAACGCCAACTCATGCGACGTGAGCGGCTGCTCGTCGTTCTCGAACCGCTTGATGATATCCGACAACAACGCTAACGTCAGAAAGTCCTTGTAACGGCGGGACATCGTCTCCAAATCATGCTCAAAGGCAAACATCTCATTGTTCTGAATGGCATATGAGAGCTCCGCACCAATTAGCGTAATGAGACTGATCCACTTGACAATAATCAGCAGTATCGGGATAAACGCAAAGGCACCATATACCAGACTCGTACGAGACAGAAAAGCTACAACGAAAACGGATAACGCACCGATTGCCATCAGCAACGAGGCGGTGATGACTGCCGGTATAAGGGCTGGGAAAAAACGCACCTTAGTGTTAGGTATCGCGATATACATCCACGTATATACAAACGTGATGACAACAAACTGCAGAAAGTTCAGAAAACCGTTGCGATATTGGTTTAGAAAACTGAATACCTGCAGGTTCTCTGCTGCGGTATGCAGGTAGATATTCAGACCTGTCATGACGATTATCATAACCGGTATGAGGAACAGTATCGCTATATATGTCACTGCCTGACGCAGTATAGAACGGTTCTGCTTGACATTCCAAATCTCGTTAAACGAAGTCTCCACACTGCGGAAAAAGGTATATACTGCCGAGATAAGCACAATGATACCAATGCCGATAAATGCCCCTTCGGCGCTCGTGTCCAGGTAACGGCGAACAACCTCCATCACCGTGGGCATAAACTCCGACTGACCGACAGGAGTCTTCATCAACTGGGACTCGATAAGTTCGGAGAAACCGAAACCTTTCGCTACAGCCATCACCATCGCTAAGATAGGGACTATCGCAAAAAGAAGTGAGTAGGTTAAATGGTCGGCACGCACACTCAGAGCTTTGCTGCCAAAAGAACGGATAACTAATACAATAGTGCGGAGCAGACGGACTCCAAAACGATGAAATCGACCCATCTCGGCTTCGTTCTTACGCCATAGGTCGTAATCAACGTAGTTCTTTATCTTTCCGGGTTGCTTATTCATGATATAACTAAAAAATAGTAGACCTATAAGCCGGGTTCTGTACGCCTCGCAGCGCGTTAGTCATTAATCTCGAGTAAACATTACTGCTCACTTCTCTCGCTTCCTACCCTCCAACTCGGCCGAGTAAGCCTGTAACGTTGGTATACTTGGAATTGCAGCCCACAGTGTAGTCGTTTCACTTCGCGTCATTTTTTTCCGGGGTCCCCGCAAATTGGTAATTTGTGGGGAGAGCGGAGCCCCCGAGAGACTTCTCCTAACAACGTAGTTGTTTGGCAGTCCGAGGGTGGCGAACGCGACCTCGTCTCTGTACCAGTGACCCGACATCGCTGCCGGAAGGCCGTTAACCTCTGTGGCACTCTTCGCTGCCCGGACTTTCCTCTATGAAAGGGATTATGTGAGTGCACATTCTTCCTCTACATAGCGACTAACCGGCCTACTATTATATATTTCTCGTTGCCGAACGCGACAGAGCGGCTTACGGGAGTCGAACCCGCCTCCTCAGCTTGGGAAGCTGATGCACTACCGATGTGCTAAAGCCGCATTCATTTCCGGCTGCAAAAGTACTGCTTTTTTTTTATTTATGCAAATATTTTTGTATATTTCGTGAAAAAATATCGTTTTTCTTGCGATATTAAGAAAAATGTCGTACCTTTACAACTTGAAATAAAATACATTCCAAAAAATCCTTGCAAATCCCACAAATTTGTATTATCTTTGTACTCAAAAAATTTATGTCATTACTGTGCACAAACCGTGTCATTACTATATCCTATAGTGATATTACTATGAAATTAGTATGTGAAATCTGTAACAAAAATGCATAATTTATACTATTTATTTGCATAGTTCAAAAAAAAGCAGTACCTTTGCAGCCGCTTTTGAAAAAAGTGAATGACCGTGGATTGATTTGGACTGCTTGCAACCACGTAAAAATAAAGGCTAAAAAGCGGCCTAACTAATTAGTTAACATTAAGTTATGGCTTATTTATTTACTTCTGAATCGGTGTCGGAAGGACACCCTGACAAGGTCGCAGATCAGATTAGCGACGCAGTTTTAGACAATTTTCTGGCGCAGGACGCTAATGCGCATGTGGCGTGCGAAACATTAGTTACCACCGGACAAGTCGTGATTGCCGGCGAGGTAACCGCTTCGGGTTATGTGGATGTGCAACAAGTGGCACGGGAGACGATTCGTAAAATCGGCTATACCAAGTCCGAGTACAAGTTTGAGGCGGATAGTTGCGGTATCTTAACCGCTTTGCATGAACAGAGTGCCGATATCGCCCGCGGTGTTGTTCGCAAGGAGGAAGAGCAAGGCGCCGGTGACCAGGGACTCATGTTCGGCTACGCTACCAACGAGACGGATAACTTCATGCCGCTCACACTTGACCTTGCGCATACCTTAGTATATACGCTTGCGCGTATACGCAAAGAAGGTAAGAAAATGCGTTATCTTCGCCCGGATGCGAAGAGCCAAGTGACGATAGAGTATTCCGACAACGGAGAACCGCTCCGTATCGACACCATTGTCGTTTCCACACAGCATGATCCCGATGTGACGCAAGCACAGATTACGGAAGATATACGGACGATTCTCCTCCCGCAAGTGGCGAAACGTGACAAACGCTACGGCAAACTGCTGCAAGGGGACTACAGGCTGCTGGTCAATCCTACAGGACAGTTCGTTATCGGTGGTCCTCATGGCGACACAGGTCTTACAGGCCGCAAAATCATCGTGGATACATACGGAGGTAGAGGTGCTCACGGCGGTGGCGCGTTCTCGGGTAAAGACCCGTCGAAAGTGGACCGCTCGGCTGCTTATATGGCACGATATATCGCTAAGAATATGGTCGCTGCCGGCGTGGCAAGAGAACTGCTCGTACAACTCAGCTATGCTATCGGAGTGGCTGAACCCGTTTCGGTCTATGCCACTGGGACTGGACTGAAAGTGTCGGCGGAGGTGCTCACAGACTATATACGCAAGAATTTCGCACTCACTCCTGCCGGAATAATACGGGAACTCAAACTCAAAGAACCTATCTACGAGGAGACCGCGCGTTACGGACACGTCGGACGTACCAACGAAACAGTCACCAAGACCTTCTGCGACGAGAACGGAAAACCCTTCACACGTGAGGTGGAACTCTTTACTTGGGAGAAATTAGACCGGGTGGAGACCATCAAACGGGACCTAAATATATAATCAGTTGAAAAAAGAACTAAAACAATCGCTCCTTGTAGCATTCATCATCATTGTGGCGCTGGTGCTCGACCAGTGGCTCAAGTTGTGGGTCGCTACGCATTTCTCTCTCGGCGAATCGAGACCGATCACTCCGTGGTTCTGGCTCTGCTTCGTGGAGAATAACGGTATGGCTTTCGGCATCGAGTGGTTCTCTAAGTTCGTACTCACTTCGTTCCGGATAATAGCCGTAGGCGTGCTCTGCTGGTATATGTACCGGCTTGTTCATGTCAATAAGGCGCGCACTTCCTATCTGACGATGATCGGATTGGTGACAGCCGGAGCCTTGGGCAATATCATCGACTGCGTCTTCTACGGCAAACTCTTCGGCTATGCCGGATGGTTCTACGGCAAAGTGGTGGATATGCTCTATTTCCCACTTATTACCAATTCAGCCGGCGAGTGTATATTCTTTAGACCGGTCTTTAACTTGGCGGATTCATGTATCACCGTCTCGGTTATCGCAATTATACTTTTCTTTAGAAAAGACCTCGATACCAGCCTGGCCAAAGTGGATAAAACAGAGAATGAATCTGCGTGAAGATATCAAAACTCCATATCGTCTTGTTGTGCTTGCTGCTGACTTTTGCCGGCTGCAGACCTAAAGGTATCCTCTCCTCCCGACAGATGTGCAACGTGCTCTATGACCTCCATCGTGCTGATGCTATCTTGCATCAGGCGGGACTGGATTACGGTCACGACGAGGCGCTGGCTAAATACTACCAGGTGGTGCTCGAGAAACACGGGGTCACTCAGGCGCAGTTCGACAGCTCGCTCGTGTGGTACACCGACCACCCCTCACGATTCGATAAAATATACCCCAAGATAGAACAGCGTTGCCGAGCTGAGAACAACGAGGTGCTCAAGACGCTGGATGATATCGGTAAACCGAAAAACGAACCGCGCAACCTGCCCGAAATAACAGATGTGATGCAGCGCACGATACACGGATTGCCAATTGTCCTGTGGAAATACCCGAAAACGAATGCCAAGGTGCCGTTTAGGGCGCAAAATGAGTGAAAAATACAAAAAAATGCTTTTTTCTCCGAAAATATTTGCGTGAACGAAAAAAAAGCAGTACTTTTGCGGGCTTTTTGAAAAACAAAAACAATATAACTAATTTTATTAACCGTCAAGCTGGGCAGTGGACTTAGGTCGTAAATGATGTCTGTCGGCTTGGCCCAAAACAAACTGATTAATGGATACTTTATCTTACAAAACAGTATCGGCTAACAAAGCGACCGTTAAGAAAGAATGGGTCGTCGTTGATGCTGAAGGCCAAATCTTAGGCCGCATGTGCACGAAGGTAGCCAAACTCCTCCGTGGCAAGTACAAACCGAGTTTCACACCTAACGTGGACTGTGGTGACAACGTCATCATTATCAACGCAGACAAAGTGCAACTCACCGGTAATAAATGGGAAGGACGTGAGTACGTTCGATACACCGGATATCCCGGTGGACAACGCTTCACTACACCTAAAGAAATTATGGAGGAGAAGGGCGCTGACCGTCTCATCCGCAAAGTCGTTAAAGGTATGCTCCCTAAAAACCGCCTGGGAAACCAACTCATTAACAACCTGCATGTTTTCGCAGGAGCTGAGCACAATATGCAAGCACAACAACCAAAAACTATTGACATCAACACCCTTAAATAATTGAAGATATGGAAACAATAAATGCATTAGGTCGTCGTAAAGCTGCTGTAGCACGCGTTTACGTTAAAGAAGGTGCTGGTCAAATCGTTATCAACAATCGTCCGCTCGACGTGTATTTTGCAAGCCCTATTCTTCAATTCATCGTTAAGCAACCGCTTGCCAAACTCGGGGTTGAAGAAAAATATGATATTAAGGTGAACCTCGACGGAGGCGGATTCAAAGGACAAGCTGAAGCACTCCGTCTCGCTATCGCACGCGCTCTCGTTAAAATCAATCCCGAAGACAAAGCTGCACTCAAAGCTGAAGGATTCATGACACGTGACGCACGTGAGGTAGAACGTAAAAAACCGGGTCAACCCAAAGCACGTAAACACTTCCAATTCAGCAAACGTTAATCCTTATACGGCTGAATCTTCTATCACGCGACTCTCTGCGGCATAGAAGCACGGAATAATTATTGAAAGAATAATTCAAACAAATCAAAACAAATGAGAACAAATTTTGAACAATTACTCGAGGCTGGCTGCCACTTCGGTCACCTCAAACGCAAATGGAATCCCGCTATGGCACCATATATCTTCATGGAGCGTAACGGTATCCACATCATCGACCTCAACAAAACCGTACTCAAAATTGACGAAGCGGCTGAGGCACTCAAAAACATCGCTAAATCCGGACGTAAAATCCTGTTCGTCGGTACTAAAAAACAAGCTCAGGAAGTTGTCGCTGCTAAAGCACAGGAAGTCGCTATGCCTTATATCACAGAGCGATGGGCCGGTGGTATGCTCACTAACTTCCCTACTATCCGCAAGGCTGTCAAAAAAATGTCTTCTATCGACAAAATGATGACCGACGGCACCTTCGACAATATCTCCAAACGCGAGAAACTCCAAATCACACGCCAACGCGAGAAACTCGAGAAAAACCTCGGCTCTATCGCTGACCTTACCAGACTCCCGAGCGCTGTCTTCGTCGTGGACGTAATGAAAGAACATATCGCTGTCGCTGAAGCTAACAGACTCGGTATCCCTGTTTTCGGTATCGTGGATACAAACTCAGACCCCAATAACGTGGACTTCGTTATTCCTGCTAACGACGACGCAACGAAATCTATTGACGTCATCCTTACCGCTGTCTGCGAGGCTGTCAAAGAAGGACTCGAAGAACGCAAGGTAGAGAAAGCCGACGAAGAAGCTGCCGCACAACAACAGGAGGGTAAAGAAGGCGAAGCTGCAGCTCCTAAAGAGCGCCGAGCACGAGTACGCAAAACCGCTCCTAAAGCTGAGGCGGAGAAAGTTGCTGAAGTAAAAGAAGAAGCTCCTGCTGAGGAGACAAAAGAGGAGGCATAATTATGGCTGTAACACTTGCTGATATTAAAAAACTGCGCGACATGACCGGCGCAGGTATGATGGACGTCAAAAAAGCACTCGAGGAAGCTAACGGAGACTTCGAAGTGGCTAAAGACCTCCTCCGTAAACGCGGACAAGCTATCGCCGCCAAACGGAGCGACAGAGAGGCTTCCGAAGGATGCGTCCTCGCTAAAGCTGTTGACGGATTCGGAGCTATCGTGGCTGTAAAATGCGAAACTGACTTCGTCGCTAAAAACGAAGACTTCGTCGCTATGGTCAAACTCCTCCTCGATGCGGCTATCGACAACAGACCTGCTGACCTCGCTGCACTCAAAGCTCTCAAAATCGGTAACTTCACCGCTGAAGAAATCGTTACTGAACGCAGTGGAGTAACTGGCGAGAAAATGGAACTCAGCGACTATACCTTCATCGCTGCACCTAAAGTGGACGCTTATAACCACCTCGGGAATAAGCTCTCTTCACTCATCGCTGCCGACAAAGCCGACGCTGACCAGGAAACCGTACACGGCATGAACATGCAAGTCGCTTCTATGGCTCCTGTCGCTCTCGACGCTGAACATGTAGCACAGGAAATTAAAGACCACGAACTCGCTGTCGCTATCGACAAAACAAAACAGGACGAAATCAATAAAGCCGTCGAAAACGCACTGCGCAAAGCCGGCATCAATCCTGCCCACGCTGACAGCGATGACCATATCGCTTCCAACACCGCTAAAGGATGGTTGACCGAAGAACAAGCCCAAACAGCACGCAATATACGCGCTACTGTACCGGCTGAAGCTGAGGCTAACTTGAATATGAAAAAAGTCGAGATGATCGCACAAGGACGGCTGCAGAAATTCCTCAAAGAGTCCACTCTCATGGAACAACAGTACATCCTCTCCGACTCTAAAGAACTCGTCAAAGACGTGCTTAAAGCCAAGGGCGTGAATATCTGCGACTTCCGACGAGTAACTCTCGCTGCTGAATAAACGGAAGAATGGGACCTGCTACCTCGTAGTAGGCCTCATTTCCTTTAAAACAATATCTATTAATAATCAAAAAAAACAACAAAGATGAAAAAGACTTTCATTATGGCTGCTCTCGTTGCAGTTGCAGCAATGTTCGCTTCTTGCGAAAAATCAGAACCTACAGCTCTTACGGTCGAAGACCTCGGCGGTAAAGTTATTGTAAAAGGCTATGCTCAACTCTTAGCTCAAGAAAAGGATGGTACCACTATCAAAGCGGCTGACCCGAAGGCTGTTGAAAACACTGAGATCGTTGTACTCTGTGGTATTGACAAAGACGGCGATGCTGTCGCTGACGTGTGGACACAGTTCAAAACAACTACCAACGGAACTGGCTTCTATGAGATTACTATCCCTTGTGAAAAAGGTAAAGGATTCGATGAATTAAAAGCTCAATGTACTACAGTCGGAACAACCGCTTGTTTGGATGCAGATAATGAAGCAGTTTCAGGCGTTACAGCAGATTTCTTTGGCGAAGCAAAACTCGCTGGTGCTGCTGCTGAAGGAAACCTCTATTCATTAGACATACAGCTTGCCCCGAAAGTTCTCCATGGTAACTTGGGATATAATATTCCGTAATGCGAGGCATACGTCATTTGGGAAATTTTATAGTGTTAAACAACTTAATTTGACTAAAGTATGAAACGTTTTATGGTAGTTTTAGGCGCATTGGTAGTATCTGCCGGTGTACTTATGGCTGAACAAAAAGAGTGGACGAATAAAGTGCCTGAAGTGGGATCCGTTGGTATCGGTCTTACATTCAACGTCGCTTCTCTCGCAACTCAAATGCCTGCTCAACCAAAAGCAAATACACACCTCGGAGAATTCTTCTTCGACAACACTAAGGGACTCTTCGCTACTCCGCAAAGCATGTATATCCTCTCACAGGACCCGGTCGCTGCTATACGCGTTAAATATCGCTTGGCTGAACACTGGAACATCCGTGCTTCTATCGGTTTCAACGGTAGCCACCTCGATTATTCCGAATACGTACGAGATGACCTCGCTTTCGCACTCGATCCTTACTCTGAGAATAAAGTAGTTGACCATCTCAAAGCTGACATCAACTCCACTAACTTCGCCGTTGGTGCTGAGTTCACAGCCGGGCCACGTAACCTCAAATTCGTTGCTGGAGTTAATCTCCTGTACGCTTTCGCCGGAGGTAAAATGGAGTTTACTTATGGTAACGAAATCACTTCCGCTAACACCGTTCCTACAACCGTTATCGGACGCGACGCTATCGGTACTAAGTATAACGACTTCCCGGGTGGAATGGGTATCGCTTGGGGACGTCCTCTCGAACGCTACAACGTCGGATTTACACATGGTATCGGCGTTCAAGCTGATATGGGTATTGAATGGTTCTTCGTAGAGCACCTCTCGCTCGGCGCTACCGCAACCTTCACGCCGTTCATGTTCATGAAACAGAGCCAAACCTTCACTACTTACGAGGGATTCTCTGCTGTAACAAACAAAGTTGAGCAATACAACAAACTCGTTTCGCCGGGCTCATGGGCTTGCCTCTATGGTACCTATAACCTCGGTTTACAACTCTCAATCAACTACTACTTCTAATCCAACGCAACTTAACGCTTGACACTATCGCATAAGTACGAATACAACCAAAGTTGAAATAGTACGAATACAACCAAAGTTGAAATACGCAACTTAACGCTTGACACTATCGCATAAGTACGAATACAACCAAAGTTGAAATACGCAACTTAAGCATAGTCAAAAGGATTAGTAAGTAGAATCAAATAAGAGGAGCCCCGCTCCTCTTATTTTTTTTCCTCCCCCTTTCATCTTTTAATTGTAAATTGTTAATTGTAAATTATAAATTGTAAATTATAAATTATAAATTGTAAATTGTAAAATTGTAAATCCCTTCCCCTTTAATCTTTCTTTCATCCCCCCATTATTCCCGAAGGTCACCCGAAGGTCAACCGACTGTTAACCGACTGTCGCCCGAAGGTCAACCTGGCTTTCAACGTGCTTCCGCCAAACTCGCATCGGACTGCCATAGCACTCTCACCAACCCTTTTGCAACAGATATTTTACCCAAAAATGCAGTTTTTCCTTACAAACTACATTTTTTATTTGCATACATGCAAATTTTGTTGTACCTTTGCGCCGTTATTCAATTATTCCGTAAAATTATATTAAATCAAGTTCTATATGTGGTTAAAAGATTCATCTATCGGCCGTAAACTCGTTATGAGTATTACCGGTCTGTTTTTAGTCCTTTTCCTGCTGTTCCATGGATCAATGAACCTCTGTCTGGTTATTGATGACATCTTTGGAACACATGCTTACAACTGGATTTGCGCTATGCTTGGTGCTAACTGGTACGCTGTTGCGGGTACCTTGGTTCTTGCATTAGGTGTGGTTGTGCATTTCAGCTACGCTATCTTCCTGACAATCCAAAACCGCGCTGCTCGCGGTAAAGACCGCTATGCTGTCGAAGCTCGTCAGGAAGGTGTTGATTGGGAATCAAAGAACATGCTCGTTCTCGGTATCATCGTTCTCGGTTTCCTCTGCTTGCACCTCTATAACTTCTGGTACAAGATGCAGTGGGCTGAACTGACTGGAATGCATACTTCAATGTTTGACCCGCAAGATGGTTCCGCTATCGTTAAAGCTCTCTTTACCGACGGATGGTGCGGTATCCTCTACTGCTTCCTTTACATCATATGGCTCGTAGCTCTCTGGTTCCACCTCAATCATGGTGTCTGGTCTGCACTGCAAACAATGGGAGCTGGTAACCTCATCTGGCTCAAACGAATCAAAATCATCGGTACCGTATTTGCTACTTTGGCCGTTGGTTTGTTCATGATAGTGAGTCTTTACTTCCTCGGCGTGAACATCGGAATGATGTGCGCAGCTTAATTGTTTAACTGACTAAATTGCTACAAGATATGGCTAAGAAAGAAGAAATATTGGAAGCTGCAAAGCAGGCAGCTAAACAAGTCGCTGCTAAAGCAGTTGAGAAAGCACAAGAGCTCGCCGATGTCGCTGCTGTCAAAGCCGCTGAAGTCGCTGAGGAACTCCAAGCTCGAGCTGAAAAAGTAGCTGAACGGGCTGAAGTGAAAGAAGCCGTTGCTGCCGCTTCCGAAACAGCTAAAAAAGCTGCTAAGGCTGCGAAAGCTGCCGCTGAAACAATGGCTACTCCTTCGGGAAAAACAACCAAAATCATTACTCCCGAAATGGCGAAAATCCCTGCTGGCCCACTCGCAGAGAAATGGACCAATTACAAAGACCACCAGAAACTCGTTAACCCTGCTAACAAACGTCGTCTCGACATCATCGTTGTTGGTACCGGTTTGGCTGGTGCTTCTGCTGCCGCTACTTTGGCAGAACTCGGATTCAACGTCCTCAACTTCTGCATCCAGGATAGTCCGCGTCGTGCACACTCAATCGCTGCACAAGGTGGTATCAATGCCGCTAAGAACTATCAAAACGATGGTGACTCCGTTTATCGTCTCTATTACGACACTATCAAAGGTGGCGACTATCGTGCACGCGAAGCCAACGTTTATCGTTTGGCGGAAGTAAGTAATAACATCATCGACCAGTGCGTAGCGCAAGGCGTACCTTTCGCACGCGAATACGGCGGACTGCTTGACAACCGCTCGTTCGGTGGCGCACAAGTAAGCCGTACTTTCTACGCTAAAGGGCAAACAGGACAACAACTCCTCCTCGGCGCTTATTCTGCACTCAGCCGCCAAATCGGTAAAGGCAAAGTCAAGATGTATAACCGCCACGAGATGCTTGATATCGTTATGATCAAGGACGAGAATGGCGAACCGCGTGCTCGTGGTATCATCGCTCGTAACCTCGTTACCGGACGTATTGAGCGCTTCTTTGCACACGCAGTTGTTGTAGCTTCCGGTGGTTACGGAAATACCTTCTTCCTCTCTACCAATGCGATGGCTTCTAACGGTTCTGCTGCGATGCAGATGTATCGCCACGGCGCTTACTTTGCTAACCCTTGCTACGCACAGATACACCCCACTTGTATCCCTAAACACGGTGACTTCCAGTCCAAACTGACACTGATGTCAGAGTCACTACGTAACGACGGACGTATTTGGGGACCAAAGAAACTGGAAGATGCCAAGAAACTGCAAGCCGGGGAAATCAAAGGACGTGATATCCCTGAAGAGGACCGCGATTACTACCTCGAGCGTCGTTATCCGGCTTTCGGTAACCTCGTTCCCCGTGACGTCGCTTCACGCGCCGCTAAAGAGCGCTGCGATAAAGGATATGGCGTTAACAACACAGGTCTCGCTGTCTTCTTGGACTTCTCAGACGCTATACAACGTCTCGGCAAGGATGTCGTGGCACAGAAATACGGTAACCTCTTCCAGATGTACGAGAAAATCGTGGATGAGAACCCGTACGAGAACCCGATGATGATCTTCCCGGCTATTCACTATACGATGGGAGGTATCTGGGTGGACTACGAACTGCAGACTTCCGTCAAAGGTCTCTTCTGTATCGGTGAGGCTAACTTCTCAGACCACGGCGCTAACCGTCTCGGCGCTTCTGCTCTGATGCAAGGTCTCGCTGACGGTTACTTCGTACTGCCT
>ODAI010786577.1_pt1 | contig 18381 bp, 16 predicted proteins | sample 1539321 | NCBI WGS metagenome assembly ODAI01 (sample SAMN02144231, study PRJEB22623) | gut metagenome | biome: sheep rumen | host: Ovis aries | place: New Zealand | reverse complement strand
GCAGACGCAATCTGTCTGTAAGAAGGGCATACGCCGCTGCCGCCAGCGTTCCTGAGCATCGCGGCAGGGAAAGACATATATTTACCCACGGCTGCGTATCCATCCGAAGCCATTGAGTCAAAGTGCGTTCCATCGTTTCGGAAGGAAGTATCCGAGGCTGTTAGTCAGAGTGCAATATGCCGTTTCGGGAGAAGTAAGGGAAGAAAATCTTATGAGATATCTCACCATAGCCCTGACAAAGGGCAGGCTAGCGAAGCAGACGATGCAGCTTCTGGAGAAGATCGGTATCTCCTGCGAGGAGATGACGGATCCGGATACCAGAAAGCTGATCTTTGTAAATGAAGAACTGAAGCTCAGATTTTTCCTGGCCAAGGGGCCGGATGTCCCGACCTATGTGGAGTACGGGGCGGCGGATATCGGCGTGGTCGGGGAAGATACGATCATGGAGGAAGGACGGAAGATCTATGAAGTCCTTGATCTGGGCTTCGGGAAATGCCGGATGTGCGTCGCCGGCCCCGAGGAGGCGGGAGCGCTCCTGAACGGTCAGGAGCAGATCCGGGTGGCGACCAAGTACCCGAAGATCGCGAGAGATTATTTTACGGAGCGGAAAAACCAGACTGTGGAGATCATCAAGCTGAACGGTTCCATCGAGCTTGCACCGATTGTCGGCCTGGCCGAAGTGATCGTTGATATCGTGGAGACCGGATCCACTCTGAAGGAGAACGGCCTGAAGGTGCTGGAGGAGGTCTGCCCCCTTTCGGCCAGAGTGGTGGTGAATCCGGTCAGCATGCGGATGGAAAATGCCCGCATTACAAAACTTCTGGATGACATGAACCGGGTACTTATGCAGATATAAGAGCACGGAGACGGTGCTGCAGTTTGTTTTGGACAATACATATTCTGCCTGAAACTGGTTACTATTCATGGTCATTTTGAAATCAGGTTCTCGTTCGTCGTGCTTGCACGTAAGAAAAAGGTTCTGATTTCAAATAAGGCCTGCGAAGCAGTTTGATTTACTGATGCGGCTGCAAAACAGTCATCTGTGGATATTGAGTCAGGGAATTAAACTTCGTTTTAGGAGGAGGAAAGGGACATATGAGGATCGTCAGACTGACAGAGGAGACGAGAAAAGATCTTTTGAACAATCTGCTGAAGCGCAGCCCCAACAACTATTCCGAGTACGAGGGGGCTGTCAGCCGGATCGTCACGGACGTCCGTGAACATGGAGACGAAGCTCTTTTCGCCTATACGGAGAAGTTTGACCATACAAAGCTGACGAAAGAGAATATCACGGTGACGGAGGAGGAGATCCGGGAAGCCTATGAGCTGGTTGATCCGAAGCTGGTCGATGTGATCCGCAAGGCTCTTAAAAATATCCGGACCTATCATGAGAAGCAGCGCCGCTACAGCTGGTTTGATTCCGATGAGAGCGGTGTTCTTCTGGGGCAGAAGGTGACGCCCCTCCAGCGTGTCGGCGTATACGTTCCGGGAGGGAAGGCAGTCTACCCCTCCTCTGTTCTGATGAATATCGTACCGGCGAAGGTTGCCGGCGTTTCACAGATCATTATGACCACGCCTCCGGGAAAGGACGGTAAAATCAGTCCCAATACCCTGGTTGCCGCCCATGAGGCGGGGGCCGACCTGATCTATAAGGCGGGCGGCGCCCAGGCCATCGCGGCTCTTGCCTTCGGGACGGACAGCATTCCGAAGGTGGACAAGATCGTCGGGCCGGGGAATATCTTTGTGGCCCTTGCCAAGAAGATGGTCTACGGCTTTGTCGGAATCGACTCCATCGCGGGTCCGAGCGAGATCACCGTTCTGGCGGATGAGACGGCCAATGCCCATTTTGTGGCGGCGGACCTGCTCAGCCAGGCGGAGCATGATGAACTCGCATCGGCGATCCTCGTTACCACCAGCGAAAAACTGGCCGAAGATGTATCGTCTGAGATCGATCAGTATCTGAAGAAGCTCTCCAGAAGGGAAATCATAGAGAAATCCCTGGAGAATTACGGATATATCCTTCTTGCGGACAGCCTGGAAGAAGGAATCGGCACTGTGAACTCGATCGCTCCGGAGCATCTGGAGATCGTCACTTCGAATCCTTTCGAAACGATGATGAAGATCCGCAACGCAGGCGCCATCTTCCTGGGAACCTGGTCCCGCGAGCCGCTGGGCGATTATTTCGCCGGGCCGAACCATATCCTGCCGACAAACGGAACCGCGCGCTTCTTCAGCCCGCTGGGCGTGGATGATTTTGTCAAGAAATCCAGCATTGTATATTATTCCGAAGAAGCCCTGAGACAGGTGCATGCGGATATCGAGCAGTTCGCGAAAGCGGAGCAGCTCACGGCGCACGCGAATTCCATCGCGGTGCGTTTCGGAACAGAACTGTAAACAGCAGTTTCAGCTCAGGCTGATCTGAATACGGCGCGCCCCGCCAGGCGGGGATGGCGTACAGTCGGCCGGATCGGGGGATGTTATGGCACGGATCGCTGAAGTGGAGAGATATACGAAGGAGACGAGCATAGAGGTTCAGCTGAACCTCGACGGGAGCGGGCAGGCTCAGATCGATACGGGCGTGGGCTTCTTTGACCACATGCTGGAGGGGTTTGCGCGTCACGGCCTCTTTGACCTGACCATCAAGGTGGACGGAGACCTTCAGGTGGACGACCATCATACGATCGAGGATACCGGTATCGTCCTGGGCCAGGCGATCGCCAGGGCTGTCAAGGACAAACGGGGTATTCAGCGCTACGGAGACAGGATTCTGCCGATGGACGAGGTTCTCGTCCTGTGTGCGGTGGATCTATGCGGCCGGCCTTACCTGCAGTTTGACGCCGAGTTTCAGGCGGATCGGATGGGCGACATGTCGACGCAGATGGTGAAGGAATTCTTCTATGCAGTGTCCTACAGCGCCATGATGAATCTGCATCTGAAGGTGATTACTCCTGGAAATGACCATCATATGGCCGAGGCCATGTTCAAGGCTTTCGCGAAAGCGCTGGACCAGGCGGTCAGCTATGATCCCAGGATTACCGATGTCCTCTCAACCAAAGGGACTATTTAAGTGGCAGTCAAAGCCGCAGGTTGTCAAGGTGAAAATTCAGCGGCAGTCAGAGCTGAAGGTTGTCAAGGTAAAACATAAGCGACTGTCAGAGCAGCAGATTCATCAAGGCAAATTAACAGCGCTCAGAAGAGCAGATTTGTCTTGTCTGCCACAGAGGCAGCGGCTGAGGATAGAAGAGAGCCGGAAGCGCTGCGCCGGCGTTCACGGAGGGAGTTAACGGATGCTGAAAAATATGGTTTCCGCGATTATTCTGAAGGAGGGAAGGGCGGTAAGAAGTCTGGAAGACCCGCTTCCCTTTCAGGAAGGAGACGCGGTCAGCCTTGCGGAATATTATTCAAACAGGGGAGCAGATGAACTGCTGATCTTTGACCAGTCAGACAATGATGAGGAGCATGACCTCTCCCTTACCCTGATGCGCCGGATGGCAAGAAAAGCGGATATCCCCATGTGGGGGCTGGGCAATATCAAAAGGGCGGAGGATGTGAAGAAGATCCTCTACGCAGGATGCAGAAAAGCGGTCCTGAACGGATCGAAAGCATCTAATCTGGCGATGCTGGAGGAAGTCTCCAAACGCTTTGGCCGTGATAAGATCGCGGTCTGTCTGGATCTGAGAAAGGACCCTGAACTGAGCGGGGAGCAGATGGAGAAGATCAGAAACTATGCCTGCGCCCTGGTTCTGCTGACAGATCTTTCGTTCTACAGGGAGCACGGGCTTTTCCCGGGTGCCCGGAAAATCACAGAAGGTGCCTGCGGGGCAGCGGAAATGCAGCCTGCCGGGCAGCTGCCCTGTACAGTCTTTTTCTGCGGAGGAGAAAGCCTTAAGCAGGAGGAAATGACTGCGCTTTTAAAAGATCCCCTGGTTGCGGGCCTGGGCGATGAAAGCCTCCGGGATCCGGAGACCGGCATCATGGAGAAAAAGAGCATCTGCGCAGAAGCCGGCATCGAAGTCAATATGTATACATGCGCGGTTTCATGGGAGGATCTGAAGACCGGTCCGGACGGGCTTGTCCCTGTTGTCGTACAGGATTATAAGAACGAAGAGGTTCTTATGGCAGCCTATATGAACCGCGAAGCCTTCGATGAGACAGTCCGCACCGGTGTTATGACCTACTGGTCCAGGAGCAGACAGGAACTGTGGGTCAAGGGACTGACCAGCGGGCATTTCCAGTACCTGAAGGAGATGCGCATCGACTGCGACAATGATACAATCCTTGTAAAAGTGGCCCAGGTCGGCGCAGCCTGCCATACCGGGAACCGCAGCTGTTTCTACCGGACGGTTCTGAAGAAGGAATACGCTGACCGCAATCCCATGAAGATCTTCGAGTCCGTATACGATGTGATCGAAGACCGGAAGGTGCATCCGAAGGAAGGGTCCTATACCAATTACCTGTTTGACAAGGGAATCGACAAAATTCTGAAAAAATGCGGGGAGGAGGCGGCTGAGATCATCATCGCGGCCAAGAATCCGAATCCGGAGGAGGTCAAGTACGAAATCGCCGACTTCCTCTACCATGTGATGGTCCTCATGAGCGAGCGGGGAATTACCTGGGAGGATGTGACCCAGGAACTGGCGAACCGCTGAAAAGGCCGGTCTTACGAGGAGAAGCCTGCAAAGCCGCAAAGAGCATAAATGTTACGAAATTTAACAAAATTATTAAGATCCGATTGACAAGGGAAATTCACGTATCTATACTTTACGATATAAGGAGGAAATATCGACATGAAGGATCGATATGGCCTGTTACATATCAAGAAGGATAGAACGGGGAAGGCAGATATGCAGGAATCCGGTATGAAAGCGTCAGGAAAGACGAATATGCATGAATCGCGGAAATCCGGCAAAAAGCGGACTGTAAAGTCTGCCGGAAAGTCTCCGAAAGCATCCCGGACTCAGAGAATGATAAAGAGACTGCTCAGGGACAGATGGCTGACAGCCGCATGTCTTATGCTCTGCGCTGCCGTCCTGTGCGTCGTCTGTATTCCGGCGGTGAAGAGATTTTCTTCAAGGGACGACAGCGTCCATGTGCTTCCGGTTACCCTGGCAGGCGCGCTGACGGAGAATAATGCAGATGAATATGTCCCGGAGGAAGAGAACGGGGATGAAACGCACCGGATGCACTGCAAGACAAGGATGCTCCTGAACACGCTCGTGAATGACCTTCAGACGGCAGAGCAGTGTTCGCTGAAGGAACCGCTTGATCCGGAGAGGGAGAGTTCCATCAAGGCCGCCGCGGCCATCGGTTATAAATCGATGCAGACGATATCGGATAATCAGCCGATGAGCTATACGGATTATTCCACCCTGCTCCAGATCGTGGAGGCGGAGTGCACCGGCGGGGATGAGCGGAGCAAGCTTTTAGTTGCGGATGTTATACTGAACCGGGTGGAGGATGAACATTTTCCGGACAATGTCTATGACGTCGTCTGGCAGCGGCTTGGCGGGCAGGCACAGTTTTCCCCGACCCAGGACGGCCGCATGGGGACGCTCAGCATCAGTGATACCACTGTAAGCGCGGTGAAGCGCGCGGTGGAGGGAGAGGATATCTCGGAGGGCGCCCTGTTTTTCCTTGCCCGCAAGTACTCATCCAAGAGCAGCGTGGACTGGTTCGATTCCGAGCTGGTGTACCTGTTCTCCCACGGCGGACACGACTTCTACAAGTTCCGGGATGAAGCCGGAGAGACGGAGGCGGATGCCTGATCTCTTTCTCTTCTTAACTAAAGCGTTGATTGATTGTCACTATTCAAGGCCCTCCACCCAACAGGCCACATGCATATTCCACTTGGCAGCTTTGCTGCTTAGTGAAATAGCGTACAGAGCAGACCATCCGTGCTTTCAGTATTTTTTTGATGTTTCGTGCGCTCAAATCTCATGCTGCGCAGCTTGCAGAGCTGGCCTTCCGGGTTTAATATGACAGAATTGATCCTGCCGGGAGCAGGATCAGGAAGCGATAAGAATCCTGTGTCGGAAAAGGATACAGGCAGGAAAATGGGGTAGATTTATGCAGATCATGTACAGAAGCACAAGGAATTCACAGCTCAGGGCGACCGCCTCGCAGGCAGTCCTTCAGGGGCTTGCGCCGGACGGGGGACTGTATGTTCCCGAGATGATCCCATCTTACGACGGGAGCATTGAAGAACTCTCGAAGCTCAGCTACAGGGAGACGGCCGCCAGGGTGATGCGCCTTCTTCTGACAGATTATACGGAGGAGGAACTGCGAAGCTGTATTGACCGTGCCTACGACGGCAAGTTCGATACAGAGAAGATCGCACCGCTCAGGGAGGCGGACGGCGCGGAATATCTTGAGCTTTTTCACGGGGCGACGATCGCCTTCAAGGATATGGCGCTTTCGATCCTGCCCCATCTGATGACGACGGCTGCAAAGAAGAATCAGATCACGGATGAAATCGTGATCCTGACCGCAACCAGCGGCGATACCGGGAAGGCTGCCATGGCAGGCTTTTCGGATGTCCCGGGGACGAGGATCATCGTTTTCTATCCCAAGGACGGCGTTTCCGCGGTCCAGGAGAGGCAGATGGTCACGCAGCGGGGCGGCAATGTCCATGTGGTGGGGATCCACGGCAACTTCGACGACGCCCAGACCGGAGTCAAGAACATTTTCCGGGATCCTGAGATGAACAGGAAGCTGAAGGAGCACGGGATGCGCTTTTCTTCGGCCAATTCGATCAATATCGGCAGACTCGTACCGCAGATCGTCTACTATTTCTACGCTTACGGCCAGATGGTCGCAAAGGGCAGGGTAAAAGCGGGCGATGTGATCAATATTACGGTTCCGACCGGGAATTTCGGCAATATTCTCGCCGCCTATTATGCGAAGCAGATGGGTCTTCCGGTCGCGAAGCTGATCTGCGCTTCCAATGAGAATAAGGTTCTGGTGGATTTCTTCCGCACCGGCGCCTATGACCGCAACCGCGATTTTATCCTGACCAGCTCGCCATCGATGGATATCCTGATTTCCAGCAATCTGGAGCGGCTGATCTACAGGATCGCGGGCGAGGACAGTGAGAAGACCGCCCATCTGATGAAGGAACTTTCCTCTCAGGGCGTCTACTGCATTACGGAGCAGATGAAGGAAGGCCTTTCGGACTTTTACGGCAATTATGCCACGGAAGAGGAGACCGCCCAGGAGATCGGGGAACTTTACCGCAAAAGCGGCTATGTGATCGATACCCATACGGCTGTTGCCTCGAAAGTCTGCCGTAAATACAGGGAGGAAACCGGTGATCTGACACCGATGGTGATCGCGAGCACGGCAAGTCCCTACAAGTTCCTGCGGGCCGTTGTGACGGCCATTGATCCGGAGAAAGCAGAAGGCACAGATTTTGAACTGATCGACGTGCTCAGGGACCTGTCCGGTGTGAAGGTTCCCCAGGCGATCGAAGATATCCGCACTGCGCCTGTTCTTCATGACTGTCAGGTGGATACCGGGGATATGGAAAAGGAGATCGCCAGATGGCTCGGGCTTGACTGAGAGCACCGGCATTCAGGCGGTGAAGTTATAAAAAGGAGCGGGCTGCGCTATGGATACAGGCCAGATTTTTTCTTTAGTGGATATTCTGATTGTCGGATCCGGGATTTACCTGCTGTACTGCTGGTACCTTCTGGTCTTTAAAAATACGGTCAGGGAAGGGATCCTGATCCCGTCCAATACCATGAAAAAATGCAGGGATCTCGACGGCTACAAAAGGTTTATGGGGATCCGTCTCCTGATTTTTGCCATATCGGCAGTCCTGAGCGGGGGTCTCGGGCTGTATTCCGATTATGTAAAACCGATGACTTCCAGGCAGTATCTGATCACAACAGGCATCTTCTTTGTGATTCTGATCTGGTTTGCGGCGCAGATCAAGAGAGGGGAGAGGGAGTTTTTTTCCTGATATTTGTTATTCACGGCCTGTTTGACGGTTCGTCATGCCTGCAGGAGAAGCAGGTTCTGATTTCAGATAAGGCCGTGATTATTGACTCCTGAGGTGACTGTATTTTATGAAAATTCAGATTCTGGAACTGATCGAGGGTGCGAAACGGGCGGAAGGTCTCACAGTGATTATCGATGTTTTCCGCGCTTTCACGACGGAATGCTATGCGTTTGACCGGGGCGCTGCTTTATGCTATCCGGTGGGGGAACTGGAGGATGCATTTGCCCTGAAGAGGGAGGACCCGGCGAGAATCCTGCTGGGAGAGAGGGGCGGCGCGAAGGTGGAAGGCTGCGATCTGGGCAATTCCCCCTGGGATGCCGTGAATACTGACTTTGAAGGAAAAGAGATGATCCATTCCACCAGCGCGGGGACACAGGGCATCGTCAATGCGGCGAAGGCCGGCGCGCAGGAGATTCTCACGGGGAGCCTGGTCAACGCCGGGGCTGTCGCGTCGTATATTCTGAATAAGCGCCCTGAAACGGTCTCCCTCGTGGCGATGGGAAAAGCAGGCCTTAAGAGCGTTCCGGAGGATCTTCTCGCGGCGCGCTATATCCGGGCGCTCCTGAGAAATGAGGACTTCCCGCTGGAGAAAGAGATAGAAGCGCTCCGCTATAACGGTGCGGAACAGTTTTTTGATCCTGCCCTTGCGCATATCTTTCCGCGGGAGGACTATCCACTGTGTGTGGCCGCGGACCGTTTCCCCTTCGTGCTCAGGGTTGAGGAGCAGAAGAAAGAAGGAGGCAGGCAGCTGGTCATCCGCAGAATCGATCCGCCCTTTCGTTAAAAAAGACTGCTGAAACAAAGCGTGTGAAAAATGATCGCTCTTTTTTCACACGCTTTTTATACTCTGAAAGCGGTATCCATTTCTCCGGCCTCTGCCATCACTGTTTTTATACCAGCCGGAAGAACTGCGGGAGACGTTCTCCCTGTATTCGGAGCGAATGATCACAAAGCGCTCCGCAAGGAAACAGGATCCCCGGTCCTCGATGATAAACTGCGGATCCAGACGGACGGTGTAGCGGTAATAGGGCTCGTATCGGCAGTAGTCCGGGATCCGCTCTCTGTGCTTGTAGCAGAAGTAGTCGATGTATTCCGCTTCATTTCCAAAAGACTGGTCCAGGTGATGGGAATAGAGCTTGCTGTAATCGCCTGAAGGAAAGCGGCCGGTATTGCGTTCGGTCTGCCCGGAAACCGACAGATAGATATAGGCGGCCGGCCAGCTGCTGATGTCGACCGGCCTGCGGATTTTCCTTATTTCCTGCTTTCCGCTTTCCGGATCAATAACTTCCTCCTCGACAAGTTCATAGGCAGTCTCACTCTTCCTGTCATAGCGCAGTTCCCCTTCCGGGATGCTTTCCGCCATGATCTGTGCGATCTTTTTGGGAATCGGGGCTTTCAGGCAGTTGGACCAGGAAGCCAGATCGTCACGGCGGATCTTATAGAAGAAGGAAGCTGCCAGGTCCAGAAGCCGGCAGAGCTTCTCGCAGCTCATCAGGTGAGGCCGGTAGCGCAGGATCGAGTCAATCAGGGACTGGCTCGGAAGCAGGGACTTCCATTTTTCATCCGGATCCCTCCCGCGCCTGCCGGTGCCTGCTGAATCAGAGCAGTAGCAGGTCAGCAGCTGCCTGAGCAGTTCCAGCTGATCCTTATCCTTGAGGTCCAGCGGAAGGGAGGCAAGGCTGTATTCCTGCTCTTTGCCGATCCGGCTGAATTCATCCTCGATCAGGCGGCAGATGTATTCTTCCACAGAGGTATCGGCCTTGACGAAAGGCGCTCCGCATTCCGCCGCCGTCCAGGCTTTGTAGATCAGGCTGAGCGGGAGATCCGTCTGTACAAGGAAGGCCGGAAGCTCGAGCGGAGCTGTCTTCGAAGGCTGGTCTGCTTCCTCCAGTCTGGAGCGGATCTCCTCCCGGTCCCGGGCGTGGTAAGTATTGACGTAGCCTGCCGGAAATCTGCCGTAGCGTCCGGCTCTGCCCGCGACCTGCTTGACTGTCTGGGAATCGAGGCGGATCTCTTTGCGGTTGATATGTTTGGTGATATCCCGGAAGATGATGCGCTCGATATTATAATTCTGTCCGATGGCGATCGCGTCAGTCGCTACAAGGCAGTCCGTCTCGCCCTCTTCAAATTTGCGTGCCTCCTCCATCTTGACTTCGTAAGGCAGTTTGCCGTAGACGATGGATGGGTGCATGCCCTGCTCTTCGAGCCAGGACGCCATCTGGTAAGCGCCGATCCGCGAAAATACGATATAGGCGTCATAGCGGCGCGGTCCCTCGTAGGGCGTATCTTCAAATATCAGCGGATTCGTACGGTTATGCCAGACGACTTCGAAGGAGTCCCCGCACAGGCTGATCAGCTTCTTTGTTATATCCAGGCCGCTCGCGGCGCAGCAGACATAGACTGTGTCGGCGGCGACTCCGAGAATGGCGTTGGTATATAGGGATCCGTCTTCCCCGGAGATCAGCTGGCATTCATCGATCACGGCCGCCGCGTAATGCCTTGAGTAGTCGAGCATTCCGATGGTCTCGGAGATATGCTTTGCTTCGGGATTGATCTCTTTTTCCTCACCTGTGGCAAAGGAGCAGGGGACGTTATATTTCTCAATCACCGCCCTGCCTTCATAGGCCAGCATGCGGAGGGGGCAGAGGTAAACCCCGGAGGGGGCCTGCGAGAGCATTCTCATGGCGTCATATGTTTTTCCGGTGTTCGTTCCGCCGACATGAATCACAAAATGGCGTTTGATTTTCCTGGCCTCCTGGAAGAGATCCGGAATATGATCCGGTGTCGAAAGGCCTATGGAATCGTACAGGTCCAGCATCTCAAGGACCGGCAGCAGCTGAAAGCGCGCGGCGGCTGCCCGAAGGAGCTTTGTCCGCCTTCCGATTGTGAGCGCCAGAAACTGGAACACGGCGGTTCTCCCAAGGGAGCGTTCATCCGAGAGCTGGCCCGCCACGTTCCAGGAACGGAAATCAGAGGCTGAAGACCTTCTGCGGCTGTGCCGGTCTGAAGGCAGGCTTCTGTCCATTTCCTCTCTGTGGGCGGAAAGAAGGGCCGCCTGGGCGATCTTTTCCGAGGAGGCCAGAAGGGAGCGGTTTACATGGGCTTTCAGGTAATGAAAGAGCGCTTCCGAATTCCTGCCGGAACGGATTTTGATGCTGAACAGACCGTTCAGAAGCTCATCCTCCTGCAGCTGAAAGGCAAAGAGCCTGCGGGCTTCTTCGTCATCAGAGAGGCGGGAGAGCGCGGCGGTTTCGCTGCCCTGAGGGGATTTCATGCGGATATCTTCACTGTAGCTGATCCGCTCGGTCATTCTCTGCTCCAGACGCAGGCTCTCCTCCTGCAGTTTTTCTTTTATGGAAGAAGGGAAGAGACTGAGAATCTCTTCCGCTTTTATCGTGATGGTATATTCTCTCATGAATGTCTCCGGTGCATGTAGTTCGTACCGAAACATAATAGACTAATTTGCGGAATGTGGCAAGAGCGGACGGGGCGGAAGGACGGCAGGCGGACGGAGCGGAAGGGGTGTTGACCGGGGCGGCTGTATAGTTGTATAAATGGATGTGTGATATTTTTATTTCTCGGAGGTTAAGAAAATGAGTAAGATGGGACGTAAGAACAAGGACAGCAAGGAAGCCAATATCAAGAAGATGAGACAGCAGCTTGCCGCCCTGGAACGGAAGAACGCGAAGAAAAAGAAATGATTCTGAGGGATTGAGACAGACAGGGAGCGGGGGTGTCAGGATGAGCGATATCATGGTAATCGGTATAGCGGGCGGAACCGGGAGCGGAAAGACGACCATCACGAGAAGACTGGCGGAGCGTTTCGGGGATGATGTGACGGTCATCTATCATGACAATTACTATAAGCCTTACAGGGAATACAGCTTCGAGGAGCGTGTCATGCTGAACTATGACCATCCCGACGCGTTTGACACGGATCTGATGGAAGAGAACCTGAAGTCCCTGAAGGAAGGGAAGACCATCCAGAGCCCGGAATATGATTACGCCGCTTACGACCGGAAGGAGACAACGATTCCGATCCGGCCGACGAAGGTGATTGTCGTGGAAGGAATCCTGATCTTCCATGAAAAACGCCTCAGGGACCTGATGGACATCAAGATCTATGTGGACGCGGACGCGGACGTGCGGATCCTGAGAAGGATCCTCCGGGACGTGAAGGAGAGAGGGCGTTCCCTGGACAGTGTGATCGGACAGTATCTCACTACGGTAAAGCCCATGCATGAAGCCTTTGTGGAACCGTCCAAACGGTATGCGGACATCATCATACCGGAGGGCGGACAGAATCAGGTAGCCCTGGATATGCTGATGAACCGGGTGCGATATCATCTCGAAAAAAACAGCCATGCATGAATCGCTTCATGCATGGCCGTAATTCAGATTCAGTTGTAAAAACAGTCACAGCAGCGGAAGTAAAAAACAGCCATGCATGAGTCGCTTCATGCATGGCTGTAATCGTGATTGTTATTCAGCCTTATAAGTCCGGTAGGTCGGCCAGAACTGTGTCACAGCCATCTCACCGCGGGTACGGCCTCTCTGCTGCTTGTGATCCGGCATCTCAAAGAGTACGCACCAGTAATATGCAGCCTTGTAAGCGCCTGCAGTGTTGTTGGAGACGCTCTGGAGGGCCTTCAGGGTTTTGGTATAACCGGTCAGCAGTTCCATCTTCAGATAGCGGAGCTGTCCGTCCAGGGTCTTCCAGGAATCCGGGCAGTACTTTTTGAGAGCGGTCCAGCGGCCGTTATGCCACTGGCAGATCCCGTAGGATGTCCCGTTGTCGCCCAGCGCGTCGGTGCGGAAAGAGGATTCCGCCTTGATGTTCGCCAGAACGCCGGTCGCAGCAGCGTTGTTGAGCCCGAGCTCTTTCACCATGAATTCAAAGATCTTCTTCTCGTTGAGTTTCTGAAGAACGTTTCCCGATGAAGAAGAGGAAGAGGAGGAACTGCCGGCAGCATTGACCGCTTCGGCTTCCAGTGAATTTTCCTCATCCTTTGTAAGTCCGGTCGTCTCATTGCGGCTCTGAATCGCTGAAGCGTCATAATCAGCAGGTTCATCCTCGTCATAACCGCTCTCCGAGGAAGTGGAGACCTGGATCGGAGCTGCAAAAACAGGAACGGCGAAGCATCCCTGCGTAAGAAGCGTACATGCGAGAATCATAGATAAAACATTTTTTCTTTTCAAAACTCTACTCCTTTGCGTTGCATTTCTGCCAAGGCGGATGACTATCCGACCTGTAAAATCTTCTTTACAGAGATATTACAAAACTATTAAATACCTCTCATGGACCCTATCATACACTATCTTCCAAAAAGAATCAATACTCTTTTTTTAACAGCCGTTTTCGGTAAAAATCCCGGAGAAGATATTGAATTCAGATCATTTTTCGTATAATATAGGGATAGTCTTGCTTCGTCGGAGAAACTGCGGCGCGAACCGCTGCCAGCGGTGTTTCTTCGGGCGTCTGCCTATACTGCAGCATGCCCCGTATGCGCACAGCATATGGCATGCCGGCATGAGCGGCGGCGTGTCCCGTATGTTAAGGGCGTACGGATTTGTGACATGGCCGGCATCCTGCGGTATTGGATTATCTGTATGTTAAGGGCATACAGGCGGCGGAGGAAGCAGACAGGGGACGGCAGCAGGCCGGGGAGTGTGTGCCCTGGCTGTGTATAATTAATAAGGAGGGACCAGTCTATGAAACGGGACAAATCTGTATCTCTGCATCTTTTACTTCTCCTGGCCGTTTTTCTGACGGCGGTATTAACCTTTATTCTTCCTGCGGGCATCGCGAAGGCGGCTGTGACGGGAGCCCCCACAATCTCGGCGACCGTGAGCGGAAATACGGTTTCCGTTACCGCGACTGCTGTCAGCGGCGCGAACAAGTATCGCTATCAGATCTCACAGGATCCGGATTTTTTCATTATTCAGGAAACAAAGAATAAAAACAAACTGAATATCAAGTTCACTGATCTGGACTATTCCACGGTTTATTATGTAAGAGTCAGGGGCTTTTATAAAGCGGACGGCGGAAAAGAGTTCGGCCCCTGGAGTTCGATCGCTACGGTGACGACCGGTGCGAAGACGGCGGCAGCTCCGGCGGCTCCGACTGTTAAAGTTAAGAATTATATTATGAAGACGGATATTCTCAGCCTGTTGGGAATGACCACGGAGCAGGTCAAGAACAAATATCTCGCGACGACAACCATGAAGGTGGGATCCGTGAGCGGCCTGAACACAATCGAACTTGGGAACCCAAAGGTAGAGATGTATTTTAACAACAAAGGCTGCTTCTTCCTTTCCACAACTCTTTCCACACTGATTGAGAAAACCGTTCCGCAGCTCACGTCCTCCAAGCTTGTGGATGACCTGGGCATCAATGGCGGTTATATCGGAGAGTGCCAGGAGCTGAAGGAAGCAGATCCGAAAAAGTCGGTCCTGGAGATCTCCTATACGAGAAATTACGGCACAGTCAACGGCACCCTCTATATCTATGGAGTTGCAAAGGATGCCAACGGGAATATCCTCTATGACGGGAACTCCGCGGTTCAGCTCACAGAGGGCATCACGAATTTCTCGACCGTGACGAAGGGGTATTCAGGTATGCTGACAGGCTTTATGCCGGCAGGCTGATCATGAAGCCGGAGTTTCTTCTGATCCTGAACGGAAGCCTGTTCAGAGGCTGCAGGTTTTTCTGCCATGAACGTAAGCCTGTTCAGGGGACGGAATTTCTTCTGACCTTGAACGGAAGTCCGTTCAGAGACCGGGATATAAGTGTATAAATGTTTCTTCATGGGTTTCCGGCAGGATCCCGTTTATGAGGAACAGCTGCGGATTCTGTCAGGGAAGGCCGCGGCGGGAGAGTGTATTACTGAACTGAGAGGAGGAAATGTTATGGAAGGTATCAGGAAGATGGTTGCGGAATTTATCGGGACATTTGTTCTGGTCTTCGCAGCCTGCGGGGTTGCGGCTGTTACAGGCTGCAGCGCGGAAGCGAATGCGTCCTATATTCTTACGGCGCTGGCCTTTGGCCTTGTAATCGTCGCGATGGCGTATTCCATCGGCAATGTGTCCGGCTGCCATATCAATCCGGCGGTATCGATCGGCGTTCTGCTTTCCGGCGGGATGAGCTTCACGGATTTTATCGGCTATCTGGCGGCACAGTTTCTTGGCGGAATCGCCGGTGCGGCTGTTCTGCGCAGTATCATCGGAACAGAACTCGGCCTTGGATGCAATGGCCTGTATAACGGAGATCCCGGCAAGTCCTTTGCAATCGAAGTGATCCTGACCTGCATTTTCGTTCTTGCAGTTCTTGGAGCGACGAGCAAGATTGCCAACAGCCAGGTGGCGGGACTGGTGATCGGCGGAGCACTTACTCTGGTTCATCTGATCGGAATCTATTTCACGGGAACATCCGTCAATCCGGCGCGTTCCCTCGGCCCTGCGATCATGATGGGCGGAGAGGCGCTGGACTCTATCTGGGTATTCATCGTCGCACCGATGATCGGCGGCATACTGGCAGCACTGATCTGGAGCTATCTCTGGGCAGGCCAGAAGAAGACGGCTGAGGAAGCAGCAGCGGAGAGCGCGAATGACTGATCCGCAAAAAACTGTAGAACAGCTGAGTTAGATGACAGCAGTCAGCGGTCGGACTGCAGCTGAAACAAAAGGAGAAAGAAGGAGCAGGGTTCCGGGATGGGATCCTGCTTTTTTTTCGCCGGGATGGAATCGTGTCCGGACGCCCGACAGTTTCATCGGCTGAAGTTGCGATAAGCGCGGCATCTCGCAGCAAAGCTGCCCGATGTCCGTCAGTCCTCAGATGCCTGCTCATGCAGGGATGACAGCTACTCTCGGGCCTTGTCGCATAAAAAAACAGGCATACAGCGGATTCTGTATGCCTGTCTGACAAAGCCGAAAGCCGGGCTCGAACCGGCGACCTACGCATTACGAATGCGTCGCTCTGCCAACTGAGCTATTCCGGCAGTGCCTTAACAACGTTGTTATTATAATCGCTCAGCTTGTTTTTGGCAAGTCCTTTTTTAAGAAAGGTCAGATATCCTTTTTAAGAAAGGTCAGATGGCTTTATTTACGAGATAGATGTTTCTTGCAGGAAGTGTCGTCCTGTAGTAAACTAATACTGTTGAACTGGCAGGCGAACTGCCGGATGATTCTGTGAAGACCGTTGACAGCCATGTACATTTGGCGATACATCATTTCCGCCTGACATGCTGCCCGGTCTGATTTGTTTGGAAAGGATCCGGCAGGGCAGAGAAACAGGTTGTTACCGTTTTGGATATGCCTAAAAGAGGCGCTTGGAGAGGTTATGATGGATAACATGGAAATAAGACCGGCACTCGTGATCATGGCGGCAGGGATCGGCAGCAGATTCGGTCAGGGGATCAAGCAGCTGACAAGCTTTGGCCCGGCCGGAGAGATTATCATTGATTATTCAATCCACGATGCCATAGAAGCGGGTTTTCAGAAAGTTGTATTTGTAATCCGAAAAGACCTGGAGGAAGATTTCCGGCAGGTAATCGGAAGCAGAATTGAAAAGCATGTGGAAGTCGCCTATGCCTTTCAGGAGAAGGACGATCTCCCGGAGGGATTTGTTTTCCCGGAAGGCAGGAAAAAGCCCTGGGGAACCGGCCAGGCGATTCTGGCCTGCAGGGATCTGCTGCATGAGCCTTTCTGCGTCATAAACGCGGATGATTATTACGGAAAAAAGGCGTATGTCCTGATTCGTGATTACCTGGTGGAGAAAGCACGGAGACAGGCAGATCATGCGGAGCAGGCGTCCTGCCTGACCGGGGAGGAGAACAGAGCCGGGAAAGGTCTGCCCGCTGAAAGGAACAGGGCCGGAGAAACACTGACCGGCGAGGGAAAGAGCGCCGGCGGCAGTTCCGGATCCTTCTTTGAGGTCTGTATGGCAGGCTTTGTTTTAAAGAATACCTTATCGGAGCATGGAGGCGTTACCAGAGGCCTCTGCCTTCAGAATGGAGAAGGGGAACTGACCGGCGTGCAGGAGACAAGAGGCATCATCCGCCATGAAGGAGGAGCTGCTGTACCGGGAGAAGACGGAAAACTCAGGATTCTTGATCCGGAAACGCTTGTATCGATGAACATGTGGGGCTTTATGCCGGAGTTTACGGGCACCTTAGAGGACCGGTTCAGGGACTTTCTTAAGACCCATACGGAGAAGGGGGATCTGCTGACAGCGGAATTCCTGCTGCCGACGATCATTGACCAGATGCTGAAGAGAGGAGAAGCTAAGGTTGATGTGCTTCCCACTGACGACCGCTGGTTTGGCGTGACCTTCCATGAGGATATAGAAGCTGTCAGGGAGAATTTCCGGAAGCTGACAGCGGACGGAAGCTATCCTTCCCCGCTGTGGTCTTTCTGAACGGGAATCAGTGAAGAAACGCTGATTGAACTCAGCCGGAGGGATTCCGCCCCGGAGAGGTGCGGCTGGAATACCGGAGGCATTTTTGAGCAGAAATATAACATTTCGCGATGACAGATTGGCACCTTTTATGATAAGGACAGATTTTCAGGAGGAGGGACAGGTTTTTTATGGGGACAGGCTTTGATAATGACAAATACCTGAAGATTCAGTCACAGCACATCAGAGAGCGGATCAGCAAGTTCGGGGATAAGCTTTACCTGGAATTCGGGGGAAAGCTGTTTGATGATCTGCACGCGTCCCGCGTACTTCCGGGATTTGAGCCGGACAGTAAGCTGAAGATGCTGATGCAGCTCAGGGATCTGGCGGAGCTGGTCATCGTAATCAGTGCCGTCGACATCGAGAAGAATAAAATGCGCGGCGATCTGGGCATACCCTATGATGAGGACGTGCTCCGCCTCGCTTCCAAATTCGAGGACAGGGGGCTCCTGGTCAGCTCCGTCGTCATCACCCACTATACAGGGCAGGAGGCCGCGAGGGCCTTCCGGGAGAAGCTCCAGAAGAAGGGTTTCCGGGTTTATCTCCACTATATCATCGAAGGATATCCCTCAAATGTGGAGCACATCCTCAGCGAGGAGGGCTTCGGGAGAAATGAATATATCGAAACCTCAAGGCCGCTGGTGGTAGTGACGGCTCCCGGACCCGGCAGCGGAAAGATGGCCACCTGTCTGTCCCAGCTCTATCATGACAATAAAACAGGAATCAAGGCGGGCTATGCCAAGTTCGAGACCTTCCCGATCTGGAACCTGCCGCTCAAACATCCTGTCAACCTGCCTTACGAGGCGGCGACGGCCGACCTGAATGGCGTCAATATGATCGACCCCTTCCATCTGGCGGCCTACGGGGGGACTACGGTAAACAATAACCGTGAAATCGCGATCTTCCCGGTTCTGTCCGCCATGTGCCG
>ODAI014301861.1_pt1 | contig 18382 bp, 7 predicted proteins | sample 1539321 | NCBI WGS metagenome assembly ODAI01 (sample SAMN02144231, study PRJEB22623) | gut metagenome | biome: sheep rumen | host: Ovis aries | place: New Zealand | reverse complement strand
TGCATAAAAAAATATAACATATAAACGCCAAAAAGTCACGAAAAATCGTACAACAAATTTCGACAAAAAACGTGCTGTGAAAAAAATTAAAAAAAGTTTAAATAAAGTATTGACAAATTCTTACAAATATATTAAAATAATAACTGCGTTAACCAATGTGAGGTTGATGTATGTGCAACAGCACTGACTTGGGTCATTAGCTCAGGTGGTAGAGCACTTGACTTTTAATCAAGTTGTCCGCGGTTCGAATCCGCGATGGCTCACCAAATCTAGGATTTAAGGCTAAACTTAAATCCTAGAACAAATTATTTTAAATTATGGCCCGTTGGTCAAGCGGTTAAGACATCGCCCTTTCACGGCGGAGACATGGGTTCGATTCCCGTACGGGTCACCAATATTGCCACTTTAGCTCAGTTGGCCAGAGCACCGCACTTGTAATGCGGGGGTCCTCAGTTCGAATCTGAGAAGTGGCTCCATTATAAATTGTCAGTAGTTTTGATTAAATCTTAATTACTGGCTTTTTTATTTTATAGAATAAATATAAACAAAATGAAATATATAATTAATTTTTTAAGGGAGGGAAAATATGAATAAAGTAGTAATTGTAACAGGCGGATCACGTGGAATTGGTGCAAGTATTGTAAAAATTTTAGCAAATGCTGGATATAGTGTTGTATTAAATTATAACAAGTCAGTAAACGAAGCTAATCAGATAAAAGAGCAATTAAAAAATGACGGTAAAGTAGTTGAAATTTATAAAGCTGATGTAAGAAATAGGGAAGAAGTAAAATCACTTGTTGATTTCACAATTTCAAAATTTGGAAAAATAGATGTATTAGTCAATAATGCAGGAATTTGTCAAACAAAATTATTTACAGATATAACAGATGAAGATTGGAATAATATGATTCAAACTAATTTAACATCAGCATTTTATACTACTCAAGAAGTTTTGAAATATATGATTCCTAAAAAAGAGGGATGCATAATTAATATTTCATCAATAAATGGCACAACAGGAGCATCATGCGAAGTTCATTATTCTGCTGCAAAAGCAGGGTTAGACGGAATGACAAAAGCACTTGCTAAAGAATTGGGATTATCAAATATTCGTGTAAACAGTGTTGCACCTGGTGCAATAGATACAGATATGAACAGCTTTTTAACAGAAAGCGAAAAAAATGAATTAAATAATGAAATTCCACTTGGAAGAATGGGAAAACCAGAAGAAATAGCATTAACTGTTAAATGGTTAATTGAAAATGAATACACAACTGGTCAAATTATCTCTGTAAACGGCGGATGGGATATTTAAAAAATACAATAATAATAAAAAATGTACTGTGCTATAAAGCTCAGTACATTTTTTATTTATTTTTTGTCAATAAAATTGTTATCTATATTTCTTTTATAATTACCAGAAATTAATTTTGGTAGATAATCGAAAAATTTACAAACATTTTCTTTTATTTTTTTTGTCCATGATGCAAATCCTGTTGGTGCAAGTGCGATTGCAGTTTGTTGTTTTGCAGTTGCGCTACCAATTACAGTGTTTGATCCGTTAGAGTTAGATGCGTTTTCTATATTAGAATTATCACTAGATGTTTTTATTATAGCAAAGCAATCTTTTTCTACAGGTGTTTCTAATGTTACACCTAAAGATTTTTTAAAGTTAGCTGTTGGTTCAACAACATTTTCAGCTTTGTTAGAAATTATTGTATCTATGCTGTTTGGTGTTGAATTAATAACATCTTCAATTACTCCTGAAGTATTTTCATCTAATTTATTTGTTTGATTATTATTTTCTGAAGTCCAATAAACATCAGAAGATGTTTGAATTTCGTCATTTTTACCAAAAGTTTTTCCCCAGAAAACAAGGTTTCCAGAGTTTTCATTTTTTTCGCTTGTTACAGCTGGTTTTTCTATATTAAAAATATAATTTTGACCTAAGTTATTATCCCATTCATTATTTTGGTTTTTAAAACAGAAGTTAATAGTATCTTTACCAACAAGATTTAATTCAGCTTGGTAACCTAAATCTGTTTTAGTCATTTCAATTTCATTTATATTATTCCAATCTTTACCATATCCATAATGTAAAAATACTTTTTCATTATTTCCTTGATAAAACTTTCCTGTATAAGATACTTTAACATTAGTATTTTCAACAAGTTTATCTGTATTGAAATAAATATCTTTTACTAATTCCATAACATAATCTCCCCTTATTTTATCTTTTGATTATCAACATTATATTATTAAAAAATTTTTTATTCAAGTATTTTCTGCAAAATTCTAAAAAAAATTATGACAGGTTCCGACATTATTTAAACTGTAATTTTTAAAATAATCTGTTTTAATACTTGACTTTTAGAATAGTTAAGTTGTATAATATAAAAAGTTTAAAAAGAAAAAATATATGGGTGATTAGCTCAGTTGGTAGAGCAGCTGACTCTTAATCAGAAGGTCCGGGGTTCGAGACCCCGATTGCCCACCATAAAAAAACATCTGTCTGGTCATAGCAGATGTTTTTTATTTAAATTTCATGCTTAGATATTAGGGAAATAACGATTTCAGCCATTTGTGTTACATATATTACAAAAAAGTGCAAAAATGTTATACAAATTTAATATAAGAAGTGAAAATAAGTATCCGTAAATATTTGTTTATTTAACAGTATTTACGGGTATTTTTTTTTATTTATATATATGTTAGGATTTTCTTAAATAAAAAAACAAATTGTATATTTCCAAAGATGGAGGGTTTTATTATGGCAAAAGGAGTAAAAAAAATAATTAAAAATAAAGCTTCAGTTGTAGTTGCAATTATAGTTGCAATTATAGTTGCAATTATTTCTGGAAAGAATATGCTAAAAAAAGAAAATCAAATTGTAAAAATCAATGATCCAGAAATATTAAGGACAATGGAATATGGACAATTAACAGACAGCGATAAAAAAATTGAAGGATGCGACTATGTAGAGTTTAGCGCTTTTTTTGCAAGAGATTTGGATGGTGACGGTTATGCTGAAAGAGTAAAAGGTAGCTGCCGTGAACTTAATCAAACAGATACTTTGTATGCTGAACTTAATGTTCTAACTCAAGGTTCATTGAGAGAAGGAAAAATAACATTAAATGGTGAAAATTTCATATGGCAAACTTCAATTGTAGAAGATCAAATTGTAAAGGGAGACTACATAGGTGAAACATCTAGTATAGATTTGCAACCAATTTTAAATGCTGGAAGTCAAAAACTATTATGGGGAACAATAAAACCTAAAATTGATACTAATGTAAATAATTATTCAAAAATTAATAGCATTACTTTACAGGGAAAATATTATGATGAAGATGGAAACTATGTATGTGATATTAATAAAACAAGAAACATTACAGTAGACTGGCATGGAGAAACAAAAACTGAGGTAAATAAATACTATTTTAGCCTAGAAAAATATGAATCCTATGATCGTCAAATAGTAGATATAGCAACAGTAACGGAAGGAGATAAGGTTGCTTTGTATTTCAGATCTGCAGTATCTGAAACAAATAAAGATTTATTATTACAAGAACAAATATTAGAAATAACAATACCACAATTAAATGGATATGATGCAATTGAAGCAAAAGTAGCTAATACAGATGCACAAGTTTCTTATGAAGACGGAAAATTAATAATAAAAAGAACAGCTGAAATAGATGAGGAAGGAGAACTTACTAAAACTATAGCAAGAAGCAATTTATATCATATTATGGTTGAATATCCTTTAGAAGCATTTGATGAAATGTCTGCAGATTCAATTGTTATAAATATTCCAGTAAAGGGAATAAATAAAGGATATAATAACAATAATTCAGAGTTCATAAATCCGCATATATCAACAGCGGAAAATATTTTAACAGCTACATATTCAAAACCAGGTGGAAAAATATGGAATATATATACAAAAGTAGGAAATTATGTAAAAATAAGTGATACAAACTCAAAAAGGTATGAAGTATCAAAAGAAGTGGCAAGAGAGATATATGATGGTAATGAATATATAGATGAAAAAACAACATATCCAGTTATGTGGGAAGCAATAATTGGTGATTATAAAGCAATAAATAAAATACAATTAGAAGAAGGAAAAAATGATAGTAATCAAAAATCTGACGAATTTCTAGACACAACAACCCAATATACAAGCATGAAAGATTATGTAACTACAAAAGGTGTGTATTTTATTAATGCTAGGGCAACATTAGGACTAAATGGATGGATAAAATTATATAATGTTGAAGAAGGAACAGGAGAAGAAACTTTATTAGAAACATTTACAATAGATAATTGGGATGCATATACAATAGATAATCCTTATAAAGTAAATTCAAAATCAATAAAAGTAGAAACAAGTAAGCCTGTTTCAAATACAACTTTCTATGTATATCAAATAAAAGAGTTAGATGATGAAGCAATAACAGAAAATATTACTAGAGAAAATTTTGATAAAATATCATATATTTATACAAATTTAAAAGGAACAATAGAAGCTCCAGAAGGTATAACATATGAAAATGGAAAAACAACATCAAATATATATTTAAGAGAATATGCAAATTATGATGATTCATATTCAGTTGCAAATATAGAAGTAAATCCAGATCAAATTACAAATCAAAAACCAGAAAATGTAACATTTACAATAACTACAAAAAAAGAGAGTTTCTTGGAAAAGAAATGGTTAAATGGAGCATTTGTAATAGAATTACCTGAAAGCATTATAAATGCAAAAATAAATAATGTTGAAGTATCAGATAGAGATGTAACAATACTAGCATGTGATGTAATTGAAGAAGATGGAAAACATTACATTAAAATTTATACACAAAATAGTGAAGAAAAAACATATGCAATAACAGTTAATGCATCAATAGTAGGAAATCCATTAAATCCAACAGAAGTTCAAGATGCAAAACTATATGCATATAATCAAAATTGCAATAATTACTATACTAAAGAAAAAGATATTTATGATTTAGACGTAGATGGAAACACTAATGACTATATAGGATATGATTCAGTACAAATGACATTAGTAGCACCATCAGGATTATTAACATCAGAATTTGTTACAAATTATGATGACGAAAATAGTGTAACAATAGCACCAAACATAGCTGATATTGAAAAATCAGATGAAACAAGAACAGCAGATATAAATGTCAATATTACAAATGGATATAATGGAACAATCAGTGATATAGCTATATTGGGTAGAATTCCATTTGAAGGTAATAAATATGTTTTAAATAATGGAGATTTAAATTCACAATTCACATCAACTATTGAAGGTGCAATATCAGTACCAGAAAATCTTAGCGAATATGCAAAAATATATTATTCAACAAAAGAAAATGCAAATAAGAATTTAACAGATGAACAAAATGGTTGGACAGAAGCAAGTGGAGTTACAGACTGGTCAAAAATAAAATCATATTTAATTGATTTGCAAGGATACATTATGCAAAAAGAAGAAAGTAATGTATTTACATATACTGTAAAAATTCCAGCAGGTTTAGGTTATAACAGTGCATCTTTTAGTAGCCATGCAGTTTACTACAATTTAGATACAGAAAATGGAAAACTAGCAATAAAAACTGAACCTAATAAAGTTGGAATTCAAATAGTAACTAAGTATAATTTACAATTAACAAAAAATAAAATAGCTTATGATAATATTTTAGTTCCAGGAGCAACATATAGTGTAACTACAACAGATGTAGATGGAAATGAAATTACAAAAACTGCAACAACTAATGCAAATGGAGTATTAACATTTAGAGGATTATATGTTGACAGAAACTATACATTAAAAGAAATTTCAGCTTCAAGTAATTATGTTATTTCAAGTGATGAAATAGTATTTAAAGGTACAATTGAAAATGATGGAAGTTTATCATTTAATGTAATAGAAGGAAAATTCAAAGAAACAAAAGATAATGAAGGAAATCCACAAAGCACAGTACAAATTACAACAGATGAAAATGGCAACTACCTTGTAACAGCAGGCGTTGAAAATGAAACAAAATACAAATTAAAAATAAACAAAATAGATGAAGAAGGAAATCCATTATCAAAAGTAAAATTCTTTATAAAAGGAAAAGATATAAATAAAGTTGTTAAATCAAATGAAAATGGCCAAATTATAATAGATGGATTATACCCAAATGAAGAATACACATTACAAGAAACACAAGCAGAAGGATATTATGTTGATGCACAACCAAGAAAATTCACAGTTTCTAGAAATGCAGAAGGTGAATTAGTTTTAGAAATAAATAATAATAATAGATTAACATCAATAATTACAGAACAAGATATAAATGCAACTGTATCATTTTCTATAACAAACAGAAAAATTCCTACATATGAGTTAAAAATCTTAAAAGTTGAAGAAGATGTAAAAGAAGATGATATAGATAATTTAGAAAAATTACAAGGAGCACACTTCTTATTAGAAAGTGTTGATACTGGAAAACAAGAAGAATATATTACTGATGAAAATGGAAGTATATTTATTCCAAATTTATATGTATATGAAGAAGGAGAAAGCATTACCGCAGAATATATAATTAAAGAAATAAAAGCTCCTGCGGGATATTCTAATAATGGTGAAGAAATTAAATTTAAAGTTGTAAAAAATGGTGAGAACTCACTAAATATAAACATTGAAAATGAAAATAGTTTAACAACATACAGAGATAGTGAAATAGAGGATAACACTGTTACAGTAATTATTCAAGATAAACCTATGTTTAAATTAACCAAAATAGACTCAGAACTATTAGATGACAATGGAAATCCAATACATCTAGAAAATGCTGAATTTGTAATTTACGAATTAGATGAAGATGGTAATGTAATTGGATTTGCAAAAGATGTAAATGGAATTTATGTTGGTGAAGAAAATGAAGATGGTTTATATGTAGTAAGAACAGGAAGTGATGGAACTGTTTCATTACCATTAAGAGGTGGAATATATAGAGCTGTTGAAACAACATATCCTGAAGGATATATGGAAGAAATAAGAGAAATATTCTTCAAAATTGAAAAGAATGGAAAAGAAAATACTGATGAGGATGAACAAACTGGAGAAGATGTTGTAGAAGTTAATTATATTGAAGATTTAGTTGATTTATCAATTAATACAAATAATGGAAATACATATAAAGAAACTACATTTAAAATGATGCGTGATTTGGATTTTATGAATCCAGAATCATACAAAGATGCTGATAGTACAGAATATGGAGATTTAAATGGCGATGGAACCGTTGAAAGCATTATTAATGAATTAACAAATGAAAATGGATGCGGATTTACTCCAATAGGTGGAGAAAAAGGATTCAGAGGAAGATTTGATGGACAAAATCATGAAATAAAAAATCTATATATAAATTCAGAAGATAAGAATTATGTTGGTTTATTTGGTTATATATTTGAGCACGCACAAATTCTTAATTTAGGAGTACAGGGAAAAATTAATTATAGCGGTACAAAATGGATGGATATAGGTTCTATTTGTGGAGATGCTTCATTAAATTGTGAAATAAGAAATTGTTGGAGTAATTGCGAGTTAAAAGGAAGTTGTGACAGTCAAGTATATATAGGAGGAATTGTAGGTCGATTATGGGCTAGTTCTATTATAAGTAATTGTCGTAACTTAAAAGATATTGATGTTAAGGATATAGCATATCAGGCAAATTTTGGAGGTATTTGTGGTATATCACAAACAAGTAAAATTATAAATTGCTATAATTTAGGTGATTTAAGTTGTACTTCAAGTAATAATGATGTAGTAGGAGGTATTATTGGAAATATAGATAGAAATATCAGTATATATAACTGTTATAATACCGGAGATGTTATTTGTGAAAATAATCCAAACTCAAAAGTTGGAGGGGTAGTTGGACTTAATGTTATAGATAGCACTAGTAGTGTTACTAATTCTTATTACCTAGAATCATGCGCAATTATTGGAGGAACTGTAAGTACCAAAGGAGAAAGCATAAATAATATTGAAGTAAGAGAAAATAATTCAACTCCAATAATAACATCAATAAAAACAATTGAGGACTTAATTGATTTTGAAAAAAGTGTAAATGAAGGAAATTCATATAGTGGAATTACAGTTAGTTTAGATAATGATTTAGACTTTAATGATGTTAGTTCATACAAAAATTCTGAACGAACTGACTATGGAGATATAAATGGAAACAATGTTGTAGAAAGTTTAAAAGAAGAATTAACAAATATAGACGGTTGTGGTTTCACACCAATTGGTTATGACAGATATAATCCATTTGAAGGAACATTTGATGGAAAAAATCATAAAATTCAAAATCTATACATTAACAGTACAAATGAAGCAGTTGGTTTTTTCGGATATACATACAATGCAGATGTAAAAAACCTTTCTATTTCTGGAAACATTATTTCTAATAATACTGGAACAAGTTATACAGGTGGAATAGTTGGTTATATGATGGTAGGATATTATTCTTATAGGACAGGAGCTAGTACTTGGACAACTAGCGAGCCTCAGTATTATTATTGCAAATATAATAACGTTACTAATTGTTATAATAAAGCAAACATAAAATCTACTAGTAGAACAGGTTATGTAGGAGGTATAGCTGGATACAATACTAATTATAGTAAAACTAGTACAAATCTTTATGCAGAAAAATATGATTGGATATGTAATATATCAAAATGTGGTAATGAAGGTAAAATAGAAAGCAACCATAATGGGTGGTCATATGTAGGAGGAATAGCAGGTTATTCAAGTAAAATTAGTAAATCATATAATACAGGAGATATTGAAGCAAATAATAATTCTTCATCAGCAACTAATGTAGGTGGAATTACTGGAGAAGGTACTAAAGATGTAGAAATATGTTCAAATGATGGAGATATTATTATTAATGCAAAAAGTGGATATGTGTATGCTGGTGGAATAAGAGGAGATGGATTAGGTAGTATAATAGATTGTTATAATACTGGAGATATAACTAATACTTCTACTGGAGGTAATTATATAGGTGGTATTGTTGGTTCAGGATTTACTGCAATAACAAATTGTTATAATGTGGGTAACATTTCTAGTAGTAGTAATTCTTCATATACATATTTAGGACCAATTACAGGAGAAAATAGTACTAACACTGGTTATTATTCAGAAAGCGTTACAATTGTTGGAAGAAAAAAGAATACAGCAGGTATTATGAAGACTAATGAATATATGATGTCTGATGATTTTTATAATGATATAAATACAAATAATGTATGGTGGAAACAAACTAATGGATATCCAATACTTTATAGCAATATTATTTCAAACCCTGAAATGGCTGAAAGCACAGAAATTATTGTTAATAATAATATAAAGAAATTTAGAATAACTACAGATATTAATGAAGTAAATGGTGTAAAAGGTGGAACTATTACAGGTGAAGATGAAGACCCTTATGAATTAGTTATCATTAATGAAAATAATATAAAACCAATTGAAATTATTCCTGCCGAAGGTTATGGAATTACTTCAATTACTGTAAATGGACAAGAAATAGGATATAATGTTGATGAAAACGGAAAAGTTACATTAGAAGCAGGATATTTTGAAAGTATTAATGAAGACAAAGAGGTAATTGTAACTTTTGCACCTGAAGAACAAATATTAGTTATTAACAAAGTAGATGCAGATAATTCAGATTTAGCATTAGCAGATGCTGAATTTAAAATTGAAACATATGACGATAGAACTGTTGATGGAAAAATGGGCGGAATTGTTGAAAACAGTAAAGAATATAATACAACACTAGAATATACAAAAGAAAACAGAAATGATTTATTAGGAGATTTAACAAATAATGGTGAGTATTATTTTGTTGAAAATAATGGAATTATTTCTCCAAACAATTTTGACAAGCCAACTGGTACATACGCATATTCATATATGGAAATTGATTTGTCAGATGTATCTGGTGATTTTGATTTAATTATTAATGCTGAATCTAAAACTAATGGACGTTTTTCGGCAACTGTAGCAAACAATACTAATATTCCTAATGCATCACCAACGGGTTCAATGATTTATGCAATGGGAACATATGGGGCAAAAGATTATAAATGGACTTTAGAAGGAAATAATAAATACTATTTACATTTTGCATTCCAATGTTATGGTAGTGGAGAACAATATGTAAACATCAATTCTATAGATTTATACAAAAGAAATTATACTTATAATAAACTAGATGATGTAATAGGTGAGTTAACTTACAATAGCATATATAATGAGGGATATTATTTTATAGAAGATAATGGAAAAATTGTTCCAAATAATATTAATGTTAATAATGGTACTTATGCTAGATCATACGTTGAAATAGATTTAACAAATTATACAGGAAGCTATATATTATCTTTAGATGCGGAAATACATACTAATGCTCCATTTGGTGCAGGTGTTACTGAAAGTGCAACTCAAACGTCTACAAATATTACTAATTATTTAACTGGAAATAGAGAAAGAACAACATATAATTATACTTTACAAGGAGGAAAAAAATATTATTTACATTTGTATTATTATTATGTTCAATCTAATAATTATCCAGATGGACAAAGTGTTGAAATATATGGAATTCATGTTTATAAAACTACTGTAGATAAATACTATTTTGTTGAAAAAGATGGAAAATATGTATCAAACAATGCATATATAGGAAATACAACAGCAAATTCATATATACCAATTGATTTAACAAATACTTGGGGAAAATATAATTTAAAAGTTAATGCAGAATTAAGCACAGGTTCTTATGGACGTGGATTTGCAACAATATCAGAAGATACTACAGCTCCATTATATTACACAACTAATGGTAGATTTGTATACATGACAAATACACAAGGGCCTACAGATTACACTACTATTCTTGAAGGTGGAAAAATGTATTATTTACATTTAGGATTTGATAAATCAGATACATATTATTCAGGAACAGAAACATTTACAATAAATAGTATTGAACTTTCTTTAAATACAGATGGCTTCATTGATGAAACTGTTAAAACAAATGAATTTGGTATAATAAGAAAAGCATTACCAGCATCAAGTTATAAAATTACAGAAACAAAGGCTCCTGAAGGATATACTTTAGATGAAACTGAAAGAATAGTTGATGTTGGTCCAGGAAAAGATAATTCAATTACTATAACAAATAAGCATAAAACTGCATTAATTGTTCATCATTATTTTAAAGATAATACTAAAGAAGGTAGTGAAAAATATACTGAATTAAAAGTTGCTGATGATGAATATAAAGAGGGAAGTACCGGTGAAGAGTATACTACATCTCCAAAATTTGATTTAAATAACTTATATTTGGAAAAATCAAATAATGGTAATTATATTATTCCATCAAATGCAAGTGGAACTTTTGGTGATAGTATGATTGAAGTAAATTATTATTATGAATTAAAACCAATTGAACTTAAAATAAATCATTATATTGATGGTACAGAAACACCACTTACAGAAGAAAAAATAAAAGAATATAATTCAACAATTACTATAAAAGAAGATAACACTTTTGAAATAACAACTGAAGGTTTATATGAAATTAAAACTAATGAAGAATATCATAATTTAATAAATGATAAATATGAATTGGTTAAAATAGATAGTACTGTAAATCCAGAACATACTATTGATGATACTTTAACATTTAATGGAAATACAGAATTAAGATATTACTATAGATTAAAAGAACATCAAATTACAACAGAAGTAAAAGAACATGTTGAAAGCAAGACAAGCAGTGTTTCTAACAAAAAAGAAGATGTATTGGTTAAAGGTGGAAATGTTTCTGGAGAAAATGAAACACCATATGAAAGTGTTACACATGGAAATAATAGTAAAAAAGAGATAATAATAACACCTGATGAAGGATATAGTGTTTCAAAAATAATTCTTGAAAGTGGAAGTGGAGATAGTAAGGAAGCAACAATTATATATGAGGAGCAACAAGAAAGTAATTTAGCAGAAATTAAGTATGTAAAAAATTCGGATGGAAGTATTGTTTTAAAAGGATTAAATGATAATACAAATGATTTATTTGAAAATGTAACCGAAAACAAACATATAATTGTAGAATTTGCTCCAGAATTATCTAAATTAGTGATACATCATTATTTAGAAGGAACAGGAGAAGAATATGGAACAGAGCCTGTAAGGGTATTAACAACTGATGGACAAACAGAACTTGAGGATGAAGTTAGATATGATTTTGAAAATGAACCATATGCTACAAAACCAAGTGATTTTGTAAATAAAAGATACAAATTTGTTTCATCATCAGATAATTCAAGTGGAACATATTCAAATAATACAACACACGTATATTATTACTATAATCTTGATGACTTTGCATATTCAATTCATTATTTCTATGATGGAGTAGAAAAGGAAGAAAACACTGAAATTGGTGAAAAAGTAACATATGGAGAATATGTTTCAGAATATCCAGATAAACCTGAAGGATATGTATTTAACCATGTTGATCCAGCAGATAGTTCTGATGAAAGAAAAGCAAAATTATCAATAACTGAAAATGAAGAAGATAATGTTATAAATGTTTATTATGTATCATATTGTCAAATTACTACAAAAGTTGCAGAACATGAAGAAAAATATAGTGATGGAACTGTAAATAGTGTAAAAGGTGGAACAATTTCAGGAGAAGGTGAACAACCTTATGAAATAGTACAAAAATATGATGATAGTACAAAAAATATTGTTATAAAACCTGATGAGGGTTATGAAATAGCTAGAGTTACAATTAAAGATTTACAATCTGAAACAGAAACTGAGCTAGATGTTAATTCATTTGTAGAAGAAGATGGAACTATTACTTTAAGTGCAGATAATAATTACTTTAGAAATATGACATCAAGTCAACTTGTTGAAGTAGAATTTAGTAAGAAAACACAAGTTGTAGTTAAATACTTATCTGTAGATGAAGTTGATGAAAATGGAAATCCTTTAAGTTTAGCTGAAGAAGAAATAATAGAAGGTAAACAAGATGAAGAATATAATACATATAGAAAAGTTATAACAAATTATTTATCAGCTGAAAAAGAATTAAATGATGGAACAAAAGCATCTGAAACATACGAAAATATTGAAAATGATGAAAAAGTGTATACAAAATATGATGAAGATGAAGTTCATAAAATGTATGCAGATACAACAACAATAATTTATTGGTACAGTAAGGCATCAAGAGGAAATATTATTGTAAGACATATTGAAATAGATGAATCTGATGTTAAGAATACATTAACACTTGACTCTGGAAAAGAATTAGATGTAGAAATCTATTCAATAGATGATATTATAGCTGAAGCACAAGCTGCTCAAGAGCCTACTGATCCACAAAAAGTTACATTAAGAAAAACATACACAGATAGTGATTATAATAGGGCATATCTAAATGTAGAAGGTCCAGTAAGTACAAATGAAAGTGTAAAAGTAGTATCAAAAGATGATGAACAATATGTTGTAACAATTGAAGAAGAAGCTACAGAAAACGAAACAATAGAAGTAAGATACTATTATGAAAGACAATACAAAATTACAACTCAAGTTAAACCACATGTAGAAGTAATAAATGGTGCAGAAGAAACCATAAGAGGTGGTTCAATAACTGGAGATGGAATGAATGTATTTGAGTTAGTAAACAGAATGGGAGCTAACGAAAAACAAATAACAATGACACCTGCAAGTAAATACAGAATAAAATATATAACAATAAATGACAAAGAAATAAATGTTGCAAATATAAAAGATGGTAATGGTATCGCTAATATGTTAGCAGGATATTTAAAAGATATTACAGAAGATAAAAACATAGTAGTTGAATATGAAATAATACCTGCAAAAGTAATAGTAAAATATATTGATATAGATACAAATGAAGAATTAAGACCAACTTATACAGAAAGAGGAATTGTTGGTGATAATTATAAAACAGAAAGAGTTCAAATATCAGACTATGAAAAAGCAGGAGAAGATCCTGAAAATGCTGAAGGAGAAATGACTGAAAAAGATATTATAGTTGTGTATTACTATAAAAAGATTGTAAAAGAACCAGATGAAGAAGAAAATGGTGATGCAGAAGAAAAAACAGATGATAATACATCATCACCAGATTCAGAAGAAGGTGAAGCACAACAAGATGAACAATCAGAAAAATCAGTAATTAATCCTCCTACTGGAGACAATATTGTAATATATATTGTAACATTAGCTATTACAATATTTGGAGTATTTGTTGGAATTAAGAAAAAGAAATAATCTTAATTTAAGATAATAAAAAAACATCTGCCTGGTCATAGCAGATGTTTTTTTAATTATTCTTCTGGAACTGAGACAGAAAGTTCCTCAATCCAGAGTTTAAGCTCATCTTCGTTCTCAAAACCTGAGTTGATAAACTTTTCCAATGTTTTTACTGCTATATCTTCATCGGGTCCGCTAGCTATAATCTTGATTTGTGATCCGCCAATAATGCCAAGAGCAAGAACGCCGAGCAGTGACTTAGCATTTGAACGTTTCTCTTCCTTTTCAAGCCAAACGGAGGATTCAAATGTGTTTGCAGCCTGTATGAAAAATGTTGCAGGACGTGCATGAAGCCCTATCTGATTTTTCACTTTGATTGTAGTTTCTTTCATGTTTCTCATCCTTTCAAAGTAATTACTTTTTTTATGTTTATTTGGATGTTCATGCTTGACCAGAAATTAAGGTACAATCTTAATTATACATGAAGTATATATGACCTAAGCCATAAATTGTATTAGATTATAACACAAAATTGGACATATTTCAAGTATTATAAATAATATTGACAAAAATAATCTACATAATATCTTGCTTATAAAAAATGTGTGTGTTATAATAAGAAAATAATGAAGGAGGGGAAATTAAATGATTAAAATTTATAACACAAACGTAAAAAACAATGTAACAGTTGAAACAGAAAAAATAGAAAAAGGATGTTGGATAAATATGGTCTCCCCCTCTGAAAAAGAGATAAAAATGGTTTGCGAGCAAACAGGAATATCAGATAATTTTATAAGATATGCTTTGGACTATGAAGAAAAAGCCAGAATAGATATTGAAGATGATGGAACAATCTTGTTTATTGTTGATGTACCATTGTTAGAAAAAGAACAAGACTTTGAAATATATACTACAATGCCAGTAGGTTTAATAGTAGTTAGAGATGATTATTTTATTACAGTATCATTAAAGAAGAATAAGATTATAGCTGGATTAGAAAGAAGTGTTACTAAAAAAATTACTACATATAAGAAAAGTAGATTTATTTTTCAATTCTTTTATGAGAATGCATCTGTATTTCTTAAACTATTAAAACAAATTAATAAAGAAACAGAAGTTGCTGAAAGTATTTTGAAAAAAACTCTACAAAATAGAGAATTATTAAAATTATTAAACTTAGAAAAAAGTTTGGTATATTTCACAACATCACTAAAATCAAATGAAGTTGTAATGGAAAAAACATTAAGAGGTAAAATAATTAAGTTATATGATGAAGATGAAGACATATTAGAAGATGCTATTGTCGAAAACAAACAAGCCATGGAAATGAGTAAAATATATAGTGATATCTTAAATGGAACAATGGATGCATATGCATCAATAATTTCAAATAATCTAAATGGTGTTATGAAAAGATTAACATCTATAACAATTATATTAGCTATTCCAACGTTAATTGCAAGTTTATGGGGAATGAACGTACCAGTACCATTCCAAAATAATGAATGGGGATTTGCAATATTAGCAGTTTTAATGACAGCAGTTACTGGTGGAACAATTATATGGCTTAAGGTTAAAGATTTGTTATCATAAATCATAATAAAAAAGTAATGTTAATTAAGTGAAATCATTAATAGATTCTGCTTAATCAACATTACTTTTTTATTTGTTTGAAGTTTTAGTAGCATCAGTATTAGTATCTTCTTTTATATCAACAATACTTTCTATTTTCTTTTTAGATGTTTTTAATTTATTATATAAATTTTCAGTTATGGTTTTATCACCATTTTCATATGCTTTTAAAGTTTTATTAATATCTAAAATTTTATATCTTTTGTTTTGACCTGCACCTTTATCATACATATATATTGGAACATATTCAACTGAGTCAATCGTTATTGAATTATTTGGATGTTTTGTAATTTGTAATTGTAAGATAATTGTATTCATTGTATTTTCAATAACTTGACCAGACATGAAATTTCCAAGTGAATATATTAAAAATCCATCTTTAGTTGTTCCATCTTCAAGAGTAATTGTTCTTTTTTCCATTGGCTCTAAGACATGTGGATGACTTCCTAAAATTATATCAACTCCATTTTTAAATAAGAAATCTGCAAGTTTTTCTTGAGTTTTATTTTGCTTTAATTTATATTCATCTCCCCAGTGCATGCTTACACAAATTAGGTCAGGATTTAAAGCCTTAGCCTTTGAAATTTGATCTAGAATCAAATCTTCATCTATCAAGTTAATACAGTATTCTTTTCCTTTAGGAACAGGAATTCCATTTGTTCCATAAGTGAATGATAAAAAGGCAATGTTTATTCCGTTTACATTTTTAGTAATTATTTTATCTTGATCTTCTTTACTTCTGTAAGTACCAGTGTGGCTTAAATTAACTTTATCTAACTCATCTAATGTGCTTACTAAACCGTTATATCGTTTATCTAGACTGTGATTATTTGCGGTTGAAACAACATCTAAACCTAAATCTGCTAAGTTTTGTGCAAGTTGTTCAGGTGTGTTAAAAGTTGGATAACCAGTATATCCTACGTCTTTTCCGGCAAACGTAGTTTCAAGATTTCCTATTGCAATGTCAGCAGATTGAATATAATTTTTTATGTCTGTGAATACATAAGAAAAATCATAAGTATTATTTTCTTTATCATAAGCATCCGCAAAGTTTGTAGAATGACACATTATATCTCCTATTACAGCCATATTAATTGTAATATCTTTTGGCTGTTCTACAACAGGTGCAGTGGCTTCTTGTTTTTTATTTCCTTTTGTTATTTTTGAAATACCTAAACCTAGTAAATAAAAAATTAAAATTACAATTGCTAAAAATATAAATACTTTTTTGTAATTTAATTTTTTATACTGTGCCTTTCTTTGACTGCTAGCTCTTTTTTTAGAATGAGTTTTACGTTTTTTGTTCTGTGCTTTGTTATAATTATTGTTCATCTTTTAGTACCTTCCTTTGTAATCTTTATTTGAATTCACGAAAACCATTTATATTTCCACGTTTAATTGCACCGTATAAATTTGCTCTAATGTGTGGAATATCCTTTTGCATATTAAATAAAAATTGTTTCATATCTTCTCTTTTTGAAAAACCATCCATTGGACATGCTTTAGGCATAACTTGAATGTTATTTCTTTTAACAAAACTTTTAATATCTTTTTCAGGTGCATAAATTAAAGGTCTTATTAATGTAATTTTAGATCTATCCATATAACTCATTGGAGCGAAAGTATTTATACTTCCAGCATAAAATAAATTCATTAGAAATGTTTCTAAAACATCATCTTCATTATGCCCAACAGCTATTTTATTGCATCCTTCTCGAATGGCTATGCTGTTTAGCATTCCCCTTCTTATATTTGCACATAAAGAACAAGGATTTTTTTCGTTTCTGATATCAAATACTATTTCTTGCATATGCCCATCTTCAACTATAAATGGAACTTCTAAATTTTTACACAAATCTTCCAAAAATGCAACATCAAAATTAGCAAAACCTGGATTTATTGTAACAGCAATAATATCAAATTTTTTTGGATAAAATCTTTGAAGATTTTTAAGACCCATAAGCATTGTTATTGAGTCTTTTCCACCAGATAAAGCAACAGCAATTTTATCACCATCTTGAATCATTTCATAATTATCGATTGCTTTTCTCATATATCCTAAAATTTTTTGCATTATTTTTTCTCCTCCTAGATGAGACATTTGGGGACGGTCTTTTTTTGTCTCAATTTTGAGATGTTTTGGGGACGGTCTTCTATGTCTCAATTTAAATTTTCTATAGTATAACACAAAATTACTTGAAAAAAAAGAGGAAATATTATATACTATAAACACATGTGTTCATAGCTCAACAGGATAGAGCAGTCGCCTCCTAAGCGACCGATAGAGGTTCGAGTCCCCTTGGGCACACCAAATTTTAAAGGAGAAAGACATTGAAAGAAAAATTTATGAAAGAAGCTCTT
>ODAI010433514.1_pt1 | contig 18386 bp, 15 predicted proteins | sample 1539321 | NCBI WGS metagenome assembly ODAI01 (sample SAMN02144231, study PRJEB22623) | gut metagenome | biome: sheep rumen | host: Ovis aries | place: New Zealand | reverse complement strand
AGAAAACAAGATTCCGGTTTATGCGATTATGTTTGGCTCTGCTAGTAGGTATCAACTAGAGGAGATTACTGATTTATCTAATGGTAAGGTTTTTGATGGAAGAAGTAATTTGTTATCAGCATTTAAAGAAGTAAGGGGTTATAACTAATGAAGAATAGATATATTTTATCTGGAATAATCGGTAGTGGATTTCTTGCGGTTCCTTATTTAGCTTTGAATTTTGGACTTCTTCCTTCACTTGGGGTTGGAATGCTTGCTTTTGGAGCTTCAGCACTTGCTACTAAAGAGACTGATTTAGATAAACTTGGAAAAGGTAATTTTGCCATATACAAGGCTTTACTTATTAAAAGTGGTGAATATGTTAGGGAACTTAAACGAATAGCTAAGTTAATTACTGATAAGACTATTCGTGATTATGTAAATGATATTGCTTCTATTTCTGAGAAGATTACTAATAGGCTTTCTAAGACTCCTGAGAAGATAAGTCAGGCTACTAATTTTTTGAATTATTATTTGCCTATTACTTTAAAGATACTTAAAAAATATGAAGAGATTGAAAATGAGAATTTATCTAGCAGAGAGGTTCGTGATTTTAAAACTCGAATTATTAAATTACTCGGTGATATAAAAGGTGCTTTTGATATGCAGCTTAATAATTTATATACTACTGATATGGTGGATATAGATGCTGAGATGAAGGTTTTTGAGAAGGTATTAAAATCAGATGGGCTACTTGGTGAGTCTATAAAAAAGGATAGTGATAATGATGGACACTAAAAAAATAGGAATTGGGGTACTTGTATTTTTAGCTTTAATACTTGGTATTGTGGGGCTTAAAAATTTTATAGGTACAAGTTCTAATTTGCCTAAGGTTTATGGAGCTGTTGGCGGTGGTAAAGAAAATCTGCTTGCTGACGAAGAGTTTGTTAAGATTTTAAATAAGAGGTTTAAAATCGATGTTATTAATGACACTTGGAGTAATGGTAAATTAGTTGTAAATGATGTTGTTAGGGAAGATGGATCTAAATATGATTTTATATTTTTCTCTGATCAAAGATTTTATGATTATTATAAACTGGCTCCTAATAAGGAAAAAGGTGAGGCAGATAGATATACTGTGGAAAAAGGTAGTTTAACATTAAACACTCCAGTTGTTATATATAGCTGGGATACTGTTGTAGATGCTTTGATAAAAGAGGATATCGTTACTGAGAAGGATGGAGTTTATTTTATAACTGATATGAATAAGCTTTTAGACTATATTTTAGAGGGAAAAAGTTGGAAGGATATTGGTCTTGATTTATATGGTAAGATTAATATCGATTCTACTGATCCTGTAACATCTAGTCCTGGAGCTACTTATTATGGACTTCTTGCTTCTATAATGGGCGGCGGCAGAGTAAATGATGAGAATATCGATGAGATTTTACCTAAGTTAAAAGAGTTTTATAAAAAGTCTGGTTATATGAATAATACTCCAGCTGATTTATTTCAACTTTATTTGAAAACTGGAGTTGGGGCTAAACCTATGATAGTTGATTATGAGAAGAGTATAATTGATTTTGCTAATAGTGATCCTGATGGATATGATAGTGTAAAGGATAAAATTAGGATTTTGTATCCTAGTCCTACTATTTGGAATTCTCACTGTATTGCTTCTTTATCTGATAAGGGTAATAAGTATTATGATGTATTCGAGGATAAGGAAGTACAGCAACTTGCATGGGAAAGATATGGTTTTAGAACTGGTGTTACTGGTGGTAATTACGATGTTTCTAAGGCTAAGGTTAAAGGTATTCCTCAAAGTATTGACGGTGCTGTGTCAAGCTTGAAGATGAATATATATGAAAAAATGATAGAAAGTTTAAAAAATTAGAGGTGAAGGATATGGAAAAGAAACTTGAACTTAAAACTTTAGATACTTTAGATTTAGGTGAAATCAAAAGTACGATTGAAGAGGGAAAGGAACTTACTGAAGCTAAGGTAGAGAAAACTTTAGATTACAGTAAGCTTACTAAGGAAGAAAAAGCGGCTATTGATGAATTTGTAGGGAAGATAGATGTAAGTAGTACTAATGAAATTATTACGTTTGGTTCTCCTGCACAAACTAAGATTACTCAATTTTCTGATGAGGTTCTTAATAATGTTAAAACTAAGAATTTGGGTGAGGTAGGAGGTCTTCTTGCTGACCTTACTTCTGAGATTAAATCTTTTGATGCTGGTATTAATGCGAATATGAAACCTGGCTTATTTAATTCTTTGGAAAAACAAATTAAAAAGATAATTGCTAAATTTAGTAAAGTAGAAACTAATATTAATTCTATCGAAAGAAAGCTTGATTCTCATAAAATACAAATGATGAAAGATATAGAAATCTTTGATCAAATGTATGATAAAAATTTAGAATATTTCAAGGAGTTATCTTTATATATCATAGCTGGTATGCAGAAGGTAGAAGAACTTAAGACTAAGGTTTTACCTGAGCTTGAAAAGACTGCTAAAGAGTCTGGAGAACAGACTGATGTTCAAAAGGTTAATGATATGAATAATTTAATTCATAGGTTTGAGAAAAAATTATATGATTTGAAAACTACTAGAATTATTTCAATTCAAATGGCACCACAAATTAGACTTATTCAAAATAATGATGCAGAACTAGTTGACAAGATTCAATCTTCTTTAACTAATACTATTCCTCTTTGGAAAAATCAAATGGTTATTGCTCTTGGAATAGCTAATGCTAAACAGGCACTAGACGCTCAGAAAAAGGTTTCTGATTTAACTAATGAGATGCTTAAGAAAAATAGTGAGACTTTAAAACAGGGTTCTATCGATATTGCTAAAGAAAGTGAAAGAGCTATTGTTGATTTAGAGACTATTAAGAAGACTAATGCTGATTTAATTACTACATTAGATGAGATTGTTAGAATTCATGCTGAGGGCAGAAAACAAAGAGCTGAAGCTGAAGAAGAACTTAATAAAATTGAAAGTGAACTTAAAGAGAAATTAATTAATTTAAAAGCTGAAGCATAAGGGTAAATTTAATTTACTCTTTTTCTTTTGGTAATAATCTCCAAAGATTTACTTTTTTTGTAAAAGTGTAAAGTAAAAAAAGGAAAATGGAGCTTCTTTCTATAATGTTATATATAGAAGGGAGTGTTTATTATTAATTATTATGAAGAAATAAAAAATAAGCTTTTAAAAAATGAAACATATAAAAAGGTAAAAGATTATTCTAAGAATAGAAGTGATTTAAATACTTATTTTGAAGTTGGTAGGCTTCTAATAGAAGCGCGGGGGCGGAGAAGAGAGGGCCCAGTATGGTAATAAGCTCATAAAAGGATATTCAGAAAAATTAACTAAAGAACTTGGAAAAAGATATGATTCTTCGAATTTAAGATATATGAGACTTTTTTATTTAAAGTTTAGGAATTGTGACGCATTGCGTCACAATTTATCTTGGACTCATTATAGGATATTATTGCCTTTAAAATCAATGAATGCGATTAATTATTATATTCATATAGCTGAACTTTATAATTTATCTTATAGAGATTTGTCTAAACGTATTAAATCAAATGAATATGAGAGGATAGGTTATAAAGAGGAGCTAGAAGAGCCTAAAGTAAGTACTCTAATTAAGAATCCTGTAATTATAAAAACAAATAAGAAGATAGATGATAAAGTAAGTGAATATGCACTTCATGAGTTTATATTAGAAGACATGGATAATTTTTTAAAAGAATTAGGTAGTGGATTTACTTATTATGGTCATGAAGTAGCTATAAAAATTGGTGAGAATTATCATTATATAGATTTTCTTCTTTTTAATTATGAATTTTCTTGTTTTGTAGTAGTAGAGATAAAGGTAGTTCCAATGAAAGCAGAATATATTGGACAAGTTAAGAAGTATATGAATTATGTGGATAAAAATATAAAAAAAGAGTTTCATGATAATACCGTAGGTGTGATTATATGTAAGAGGGAAGATGAGTTTGTATTAGAGTACTGCTCTGATAATAGGATATTTACTACTACTTATGAGCTGATTAATAAGTAATAATCTCCAAAGATTTACTTTTTTTGTAAAAGTGTAAAATTGTTTTTTTACTTTGAAAATTAAGATGTTTTAATTTTTTTAGCACATTTTACTTGACAGTGCTAAAAAAGAGTGTTACAATGAAATAGCATTCATGGAATAGAAGTGCTAATTTTGACATATGATAGTAATGCATGTTTTAAAAGTGAGGTGTATGTATGTTAAGTGGTAGGCAAGAAAAATTACTTAAATTAATTGTTGAGAGTTATATTAAAACAGTTAAGCCTGTCGGATCTAAAGCTCTTTGTAAGAGTCTTAATTGTTCATCGGCTACTATTAGAAATGAGATGGCCGCACTTGAGTCTTTAGGACTTTTAGAAAAGACACATATATCTTCTGGAAGGATTCCTTCTGATAAGGGATACAGGTATTATGTTGACAATATAATGGTACCTAGAGAACTTAATGGGGAGGATATGCTTAAATTAAAACAGATATTTTCAAATAATGCTTTAGTTTTAAGTGACGCGATTAATAAAAGTATGGAAATAGTATCTGAACTTACTAATTATACGGCAGTTGTACTTGGAAGAAGTTCTTCTGATAATAGAATTGCTAAGGTAGAGGCTATTCCAATTGATTCAAATAAGATGATTGCAATAGTAATAACTGATAAGGGTCATGTTGAAAATAGGAATGTTGTTATTAATGGTGATGTTAGTAAAGCTGAGATTAAACAAACTGTTGACATTATAAATAAATTAATTGTCGGTACCCCTTTAAATGAAGTTGCTAGCGTGCTTGAATTTGAAGTTAAACCTGTAATTGACAAGTATGTTAAACAACATGAAGCTTTATATAATGCATTTTACAATGCTTTTAGTGATTTTGCTCCAAAGAGTAATATAAAGGTAAGTGGAACTACAAATCTTCTTATGGAACCTGAGTTTAGTGATGTTAGTAAGATTAGAAATTTACTTAATAAATTTGAGGATAAGGATATTATTAAACAAATTAAAGAAGAAGACGATGGTATAAAGGTTTATATAGGTAGTGAGAATAATATAGATGATGATATTTCTGTTATTAAAACTTACTTTTATAAAGATGGAGAAGAAGGTACGATTGCTTTGATTGGTCCAAAGAGAATGGAATACGATAAAGCTGAAGCACTACTTAATTTTATTAAAGAAAATATTGGAAAAGAGTGATTAAATGGAAGAAGTAAAAGAAAAAGTACAAGAACATAAAGAGGTTAAAAAAAGTGAAAAGCATAAAAAGTCAAAATTAGTAAAAAAAATTATTCATAATGAAGATGATATTAAAAAAATAAAAGAACTAGAGGAAGCTTTACTTAAAGCTAGGGCTGACAATATAAATTACCGAAAGAGGAAGGATGAAGAAGTGTCTTCGATGCTTAAGTTTGCGAATGAAGATATAGCTAAGGATATTCTTCCAATTGTAGATAATTTCGAGAGAGCTATTGATTTAGATGATAATAATTTAGATGATGAACTTTCTAAGTTCTTATCTGGATTTAAGATGATTTATTGTCATTTAGTTGACGTTCTTAAGAAATATGAGATTGAGGCAATTGATAAGGTAGGGGTAGAATTTGATCCTACTATTCATCAAGGTGTTTTAACTGAAAAGGTAGAAGGTATGGAAGCTAATAAGGTAGCTGAAGTAATGCAAAAGGGATATATTTTGAAAGGAAAAGTAATTAGACCTGCTATGGTAAAGGTCAGTGAATAAGGAAAGGTGATATTTTATGAGTAAAACTATAGGTATTGATTTAGGAACAACTAATAGTTGTGTTTCAATTTTTGAGGGAGGAGAAGCTAAGGTTATTGCTAATGCTGAAGGCTCTAGAACTACTCCTTCTGTAGTAGCTTTTAAAAACGGAGAGATTATTGTTGGTCAGGCTGCTAAAAACCAAATGGTAACTAATCCTGATACTATTTCTTCTATTAAAAGATTAATGGGTACTAAGAAAACTGTAAAGGCTAATGGAAGAGAATATAAGCCTGAAGAAGTTAGTGCGATGATTTTAGGTGATCTTAAGAAGACTGCCGAAGCTTATTTAGGAGAAGAGGTTAAAAAAGCTGTTATTACAGTTCCAGCTTACTTTAACGATGCTCAAAGACAAGCTACTAAAAATGCTGGTAAGATTGCTGGATTAGAGGTTGAGAGAATTATCAATGAGCCAACTGCTGCTGCACTTGCATATGGTCTTGATAAGCAAGATAAACCTGAGAAAATATTAGTTTATGACTTAGGTGGAGGAACATTCGATGTATCTATTTTGGATATTGGGGACGGAGTGTTTGAAGTTTTATCTACTAGTGGTAATAATAAACTTGGTGGAGATGACTTTGATGAAGCTATTCTTAATTATCTAGTTAAAGAATTTAAGAAAGAAAATGGTATCGATTTATCTAAAGATAAAATGGCTATGCAAAGACTTAAGGATGCATCAGAGAAAGCTAAGAAGGATTTAAGTGGAGTTAGTTCTACTAATATTTCACTTCCATTTATCTCTCAAGGAGAAGATGGACCAGTACACTTAGAGATGAGTTTAACTAGAGCTAAGTTTGAAGAGTTAACTTCTGATTTAATGGATTCTACTTTAGAGCCTGTTAGAAAAGCTTTAAAAGACGCTGATTTAACTAGTAAAGATATCGATAAGATATTACTTGTTGGTGGTTCTACTAGAATGCCAAAGGTTGCTGAACTTATTAAGAAAGAGCTTGGTATGGAACCATCTAAGGGAGTTAATCCTGATGAGGTAGTTGCTATGGGAGCTGCTATTCAAGGTGGAGTTTTAACTGGTGAAGTTAATGATATAGTACTTCTTGATGTTACACCACTTTCACTTGGTATTGAAACTTTAGGTGGAGTATGTACTGTTCTAATTCCAAGAAATACTACTATTCCAACAAGTAAGAGTCAAGTATTCTCAACTGCTGCTGACAATCAACCTGCTGTTGATATACATATTTTACAAGGTGAAAGACCTATGGCTGCAGACAATAAAACTTTAGGTAATTTCCAACTTACTAATATACCTGCTGCACCAAGAGGTGTTCCTCAAATTGAAGTTACTTTCGATATCGATGCGAATGGTATAGTAAATGTTAAGGCTAAAGATTTAGGAACTAATAAAGAACAGTCTATAACTATTACATCATCTACTAACTTATCTGATGATGAGATTGATAAGATGGTTAAAGAGGCTGAATCTAATAAGGCTGCTGATGAGAAACGTAAAGAAGAGGCTGATACTCGTAATGAAGCTGAGCAAACTATATTTATGACTGAAAAATCTATTAAAGATTTAGGTGATAAAGTAGATGAAAAAGATAAAAAAGAAGCTGAAGAGTTAATTGATGATCTTAAGAAAGCTTTAGAGAAAGATGATATCGATGATATTAAAACTAAGAAAGATAAATTGAATGAAAAAGCTATGGCACTTGGTGCTAAAGTATATGAAGAGATGGCTAAAGCTGCTCAGGCTAATCAAGAGTCTTCAGAATCAGATAAAAAAGATGATAAAGATGATAATGTTAAAGATGCAGAATACGAAGAAAAATAATGAAGTTCTAGGTGACTAGAACTTCTCTAGTATAGATAGGAGATTTTATGAAAAGAAGCGAAATTAAAGAAGAGATGAAGTGGGATTTATCTAGCTTATATAAAAGTGAATCTGATTTTGATAAGGATTTTAAATATTTAGAAGACAATTATCTTAAGTATAAAGATTTTGAAGGCAGGCTTAATAATGCTAAAGATATTTATGATTTCTTTATGTTTGATGAGGAGTTTTCTAAAAAATATGAAGCTGTTTGCTGCTATAGCTCACTTAAATTTGATGAGGATGTAACTAATTTTAAATATCAAGAGTTAAGTGGGAAAATAGATAAATTATCTACTAGTATATCTGAAAATACTTCATTTATTATTCCTGAGATGATGAAGCTTAGTATGGATGAGGTTCATAAATTTATGGAAGAAGAGCCTAGGCTTAAGATGTATGAGTTTGAGTTTGAAAATTTACTTAGAGGAAAAAAACATGTTTTAAGTAAAACGGAAGAAAAATTGATTTCGCTTCTTTCTAGTCCTTTATCTTCTTTTGAGGAGATATCTTCTTATTTATGTAATAGTGATATTAAATTTGGAACTATTTTAAAGGATGATAAGGAAGAAGAACTAACTAATACTAATTTTTCTAATTTTATAACTGATAAAGATAGAAATATTAGAAAAGATGTTTTTTATAAGCTTTATAAACAGTATGAGAATATGCAAAACACTTTTGCTACTGCTTATAGTAACCATGTTAAGTATATGAATACTAATGCTAAAATAAGGGGTTATAAAGATGCTAGGGAAGCTGCTTTGTTTGGATCTAATGTAGATGGCAAAATTTATGATAATTTAATTGATACTATTCATAAGAATTTATATATTATGGATGATTATTATAAGCTTAAAAAAGAAGTATTAGGGCTTGATGAGATTCATATTTACGATATTTATACTGATTTAATCCGAGAGTCATCTAAGAAATATTCTTTTGAAGAAGCCCGTGATATTGTGCTTGAAGCTTTATCTGTTTTAGGTGAGGATTATATTCGAGATTTAAAAAAGGCTTTTACTGAAAGGTGGATAGATGTTTATCCTAACGATGGTAAAAGGGGAGGCGCTTATTCTTCTGGATGTTATACTTCTAAACCTTATGTATTACTTAATTTTAATGGTAAGTTTAACGATGTTTCTACGCTTGCTCATGAGCTTGGACATTCTATGCATACTTATTATTCTAGTTTAAATAATCCTTATATTTATCATAATTATAGGATATTTGTGGCTGAGGTTGCTAGCCAAGTTAATGAGATAATCTTGGCTAGATATTTAATCAATCATACTGATGACAGGTTAGAGAAACTTAATATATTAGATAGCTTAATGGAACTATTTAAAGGTTCTATAGTAAGGCAGACTATGTTTGCTGAGTTTGAATATAAGATGCACAAGGCTGAGGAGAGTGGTGAGGTATTAACTAGTAAGTTTATTTCTGATTCATATTTTGAACTATATAAAAAATACTCTGGAAGCGAGATGATAAGTGATCCAGAGATAAGATATGAGTGGGAAAAGATTCCTCATTTCTATTATAATTTTTATGTATATCAGTATGCCACTGGACTTGCTTCAGCATGCTATATAGCTAGTAATATATTATCTGGTGATAAGGAAGCTCTTTCTAAGTATTTGAAGTTTTTGACTTTAGGTGGTAGTATGCATCCTGTTGATGAGCTTAAGGTAGCTGGTGTGGATATAAGTGATCCAGAGGTTATTCAAAAGGGTATGGATATGTTTAAGAGTGTAATAGATGAATTTAAAAGTTTATATAAGTAGGTGATGTAGATGGAAAAAAGAGATTATTATGAGGTTTTAGGTGTTTCTAAAGATGCCTCTTCAGCTGAGATAAAGAGTGCTTTTAGGAAGCTTGCTAAGAAATATCATCCTGACGTTTCCAAAGAGCCAGATGCAGCAGAGAAGTTTAAAGAAGCGCAGGAAGCTTATGCGGTTTTATCTGATGATGCAAAAAGAAAACAATATGATCAGTTTGGTCATGCAGCGTTTAGTGGCAATGGCTCATCTGGTGGATATGATTTTTCTGGGTTTGATTTTAGTGATATATTTAGTGACTTATTTGGCGGTGGATTTTCTTCTTCTTTTTCTGGTTTTGATGGTTTTTCTTCCTTTGGTTCTAGAGGTAATAGACCTAGTAAAGGAAGAGATACTGTTGTAAGAGTTAATCTAGATTTTGAAGAGGCTGTATTTGGATGTAAAAAAACTGTCAATTTAACTTTGAATGAAACATGTGATGATTGTGATGGTAAAGGTGGACATGGTTCTAAGAAGTGTCCTGATTGCGGTGGCTCTGGTGTAGTTTCATCTCGTCAGCAAACTTTATTTGGTGCTTTTATGAGTCAGACTACTTGCCGTAGATGTTCTGGAAGAGGAGAAGTATTTGAAGATACTTGTAACAAATGCCGTGGTACTGGAAAGGTAAGAGCTAATAAGGATATAGAAGTTAAGGTTCCTGCTGGTGTTGACACTGGAAATCAACTTAGAATTAAAGGAAAAGGTGAAGCAGGTTCTAATGGCGGGCCTAATGGTGATATTTATTTAGAGTTTTATGTTAGGGAGCATCCTATTTTTGTAAGGGATGGAAGAGATATTCATTTAAATATGCCTATAAGTATTTCTGATGCAGCACTCGGAGCTAAAAAAATGGTTCCTACTTTAGATGGTTCTGTAAAGGTTAGTATCCCTGCTGGAAGTCAAAATGGTGATATTTTAAGACTTAAAGGAAAGGGAATAGAGGATGTTAATTACAGACGTAAGGGCGATATGTATATTACTTTAAATGTGATTATTCCTAGAAAAATAGATAGAAATCAGAAAAAATTATTCGAATCACTTGGGAATACAAATTTAGAGAATGAAAAAGAGTTTAAAGCGATTGAAAAGTATTTGTAAATCAAGTACTTTTTTAATTTTTAAATTGTTTATTTGTGTGGTATAATGTGTCTAGTTGGAGGTGTTTTTATGACTCTTATGGATTTTTATGATAAGGTAGAGGATCAATTTACTCCTGAGACTTTAAAGAAATTAATGAAAGATTATTATGAGGGGTTTAACCGGGAAGCCGTGGGAGAATTTTTTAAAGAAAATGCTGGTTCTTATAATGAAGAATTTCATAATTTTGAGATAATAATGTTTAATAGATTTATAGATATATTGCATTCAATTAATAACGAGGATGATGCTTTATTGCATGGTTTTAATGATGATGAGTCATTTCGTAAGTTTTTTATGACTTTAGTGTCAAAGTTTAAGAGTATTTCAAATGTTCATAGTTATGAAGAGATGGAAAAATGTAAGGATAATATTATTTCTAATGAATCAGAAGATTTTAAAAATTATGTAAACTTTTTATATAAAAAATTTGGAATTGTTAAAAATGATGAGTATGGTTATTTAATTTATTCTGGAAATTTTCTTGATGATTATTCTGGTAAGGAATATAAACACTCTTTAACACTTAATTCTTTAAATGTCAAGGATTCAAATAAAATAGTGTCTTATTTTATTGATAGGTGCGATAAGGATAATATACCTTTTTATATTAATTATTCTTATAATTTCAATAATGATTTTGATGATATAATTAATATTCATTCATCAAATAATTATTTATTTAAGTATATAGAGTATTTGAATGATTTTAAGAGGGAATACCCTGATATAGTTTCTAAAATTGGCAATCCTAATTTACTTTTTGGCAAGTATGATGGTTGGATAGGATATTTAAATAATTACATATATAAAGATTTGGAAAGCTCAAAAGGTTCGAATTTTTATAAGAACCGTTTGTATTTAATGAGAAATGTTTGTTTTAAAGAATTTGAAAAATGGCTTTCTGATAATATTAATAATACTTTTAGCTATGAAGGAGAAAAATATTCATTTAAAGAATATTTGGTTCATTATTTTTTTGGTATTATGAAAGATTATAGTCATGATAGTGATGAATTACTATATAGGGAAATAGAAGAGTCTATAAATAATAATTATGACGAAATATTGAGTATAATTAAAAATAACCGTGTTTATTCTTCAATTTGGAGTGATTTACGTATTGATTATACTCAGAGTGGTGGATTAAAGTGTTTTAAAAATTATAACTTACATACAATTTTTTCTGAATTAGCTCTTAATGATGATAATTTTGTAAAGGAGTGCTGCGAAGCAATTAGAGAAGAATATAAGAAAATGGGCATTAACGAGAAGTGCTGTTTTGTAGATGAAGTACTTGATGAAATGAAAATGATTAGTGAAAAAGATGAAGAATCATTACGAGGAGATGATTTGTTGATTGATGAAGGTACTGACGAAATAAAAATAGATAATCCTAAACAAATCCACAGTAATGAATTAGATGAAGAATTTTTAGATTTACTTCAGGAACTTAAAAATGCTTCTTATGATAGAAAAGAAAGAAGTAAATATGTCGTTAGGGTAGAGCAAATCATTGAAATATATAGAAATGATATACATAATGATGAATTTGCTGATACTTTAGTTAAAGCTTTTAATAATGCTCAAAAGATTTATGAAGATGGTGTTCAAAAGATGGAATCTAAATCTTCTAAGAGTCATGGTAAGCATTTTAAATCTGTTCATTTAGAGGATAATCGTTTTAATTTGTCAGATAACATGGAATCTAAAATAGATGATGAAGTTAATGATAGAGTTCAGAAAATAAATGAAAATGTTTATAAGACTTCTTCCCAAAAAGTTGATGAATCTCTTGATGAAAAGATGGCTGAGATAAATAAAAGGGTAGATAATGGCGAAACGCTTGATTCTAAAATTGATGATCTTAGTAGATATGTAAGTGATTTAAATAAGAGGAGAGCGGAAATTAGTGAGCGATTTAAAGAAATTTCTACTTCTTCTGACGAGGATGAATTTGATAAATTAAAGGAAGAAGATAATGATTTAAAAAATCTTATATCTAATAAAGAATCTGAAATTGAAAGAAGAGCTCGTATAAGAGAAATAGTTGATGAGCAAATTGAAGGAGAAATAATCTCACGTGATATTGAAGAATATGCTTCAGATGTTGATTTTATTAATAATAGTAGTTTATCTGAAGAACAGAAGAAAATACTTATCGATGGTATATATGCTGAATTTGATAAGTATGTGGAAGAACATCCTGAAGAAAAGGGTCGAAGGCGTTAGGTGGAATAGTAAGTGGATAATATTAATGACTTAGAAAATATAGTTAACAGTAACAAAATTCGTTCTGAAGTAGTACGTCAAAATAATATTTTTGATTTATATAGATTTTATGATGAAGGTAAGGATAAAGAGTATAATTATGGTGGTATCTATTTTATTACTCGAAATCAAGATTTTTATTGTTTTTCAAGATTTGAACATAAATTTGTTATAGAAAATGTATATAGTGCAATTTTTAACAATTTTAATAATATATTTGTAAGTGTTGATTATGATTATAGAATAGCATCTGAAAAATTAGGTGTTATATGTATTCAGCTGTTGTCTAGATATTATTCTATTATTTGGATGCCTTCTAAAATAAATGAATTTCAAAGGGATAAATTTTTGGAATTCTATGAAAGCATGGTTCAAATAAATAAAATGTTAGTGAATGAAGGCTTTGATAAAATAGCTATTTCGGTTAGTATTATTGATGAAAATGAAAATTTTGACTTAAAAAAGATAGATAAGGTTGCTCTTAATATTGATAATTATGTTAGTGATGTTCCGATTAATACGGGTGAACATCTATTAAAAAAATATATAAAAAGAAGGAAGACTTATAAGTAGTATTATTCTAATTAGAATAACCTACAATAAAGTTTTCCTTTTATTATTTTTTGCTTTTTTATCCAATAATCTTCTTACATTTCGTAAAGCTTTTTTTTCTATTTTTCTAATTTCATCTTCGCTTTTATTTAGAATTAAAGCTGCTGTTTTATCATCATATAAAAATTTATATTTCATTATTAATACATATTGTTCTATTTTATTTAATGCATCTATTTCTGATGCTATTATATTGTATATTTGTTCTTTGGTTGTTTTGTTTTTTTCTTCATTGTTTTCGACGATGGTTTTACTTGAAATATTATCTTGCTTTTTTTCATACTCACTTTTTATTTGTTTTAATGCTTCTATTTCTATTTTTCTGACTTTTTCTCTTGATATGTTTAAATGTTGTGCTACCTCTTCTAATGTATGAGGTGTTCCATCATAAAATCCCATTCTCATGTTTATTATTACTTGGCTTGTTTTATTTAATTTTTTTATAATTTTTTGTAGATAGTTAACTAATAGTTTTTGTTCTATTTCATCAGTAAAATTAGAATTATTATCTGGTATTAAGTTTTCTAATGTTTCGCCTTTTTCATTACTATTTGTTAAAAGTGGTTCATTTAAACTTTTTATATTTGTTTGATATGCTAAATTTTCTCTTATTAATTTAATTCTCTTTTCTGATAATTCTGTTTCTTCAGCTATTTCTTCAATTGTTGGTGTTCTTTTTAATTTATCTCTGAGTTCATTTGTTTTGGTTAGAATTTTATGTTGTTCTATTTGTAAGTATGATGGAACTCTAATTGTTTTTCCATTATTTTCGATATATCTATTTATACTTTGTTTTATCCACCATGTTGCATATGTTGAAAATTTATTATCGGCTTCTATATCAAATTTTTCTAATGCTTTTATTAATCCAATATTTGCTTCTTGCATTAATTCTTCTTTTGATAAGCTTAAGTCATTGGTTTTATATATTACAGTTAGTATTAATCTTTGATTGTTTTCTAAAAATTTATTTTTTTCTATGGTTGAATCTTCTATTGCTTTTTTTAACAATTTTTGTTTTTCTTCTTCGTTTGCTTTTTCGTATTTTTCTTTAAATCTTGGTTTTGCTTCGCAGTAATATTCAAAATATTTTCTTTGAGTTTCCTCATCTACTTCGTAGTAAAAAGCTAATTTTGCTTTTTTAATCCATATTGTTTCTTGATTTTTTGTCAGTGGTTTGTATTCTATTCTTTTAATTGTATCATCTATTATGCTACCAGATAATATAAATTCATATTTTCTTTTTCTTTTTGGTTTATTTAATTGCATTATTATTGTTTTTTTAATTGTTGTTTCTAGTATATCATTCTTTCTTTTTGAGAGTTTTTTTGAATCTCTTTTTTGTTTTAAGTCTGGGCCATATACTTCCATAAGGATTTCTTTTATAGCTGGTGTTAATTCATTAACAATTTTTAGTATTTTTTCTTCACTATATTCTGGAAATTCTTCAAATAGATTTTTATTATTAGACATATTGTTTTCCCCCCCTTTGACTGATTAAATATTTTATCATTTGTTTTTATTTGTGTCAAACTCATTTTTTATTTTAATTTTAGTGATTTTAAAAAGATTTCATGATATACTTATAGTATAGTTATGAAGGGAGAAGATTATATGGATAATTTAATAAAAAGTGCGGAAAGTGATATGATTAAAGCTATAGAAAGTATGGAAAGACGTTTTTCTAATGTTAGAGCGGGAAGGGCTAATCCGGCTATTTTAGATGGCGTTATGGTTAGTTATTATGGAAGTTTGACTCCACTTAAGAGTTTAGCTAATATTTCTATTCCAGAAGCTAGGCAGCTTATGATTAAACCTTTTGATAAGGGGTGTTTATCTGATATAGAGAAGGGAATTTATGAGGCTAATATTGGACTTACTCCTAATAATAATGGAGAATCTATTATTCTAAATATTCCTGCTTTGACTGAGGAAACTAGAAAAGGTTATGTTAAGGAAGTTAAACAAATTGCAGAAGATTGCAAGATTAATCTTCGAAATGTTAGGCAGGATTATAATAATAGTATAAAAAAGAATGGCGATTTTACAGAGGATGAAAAAGATAATAAAATGGACGATATTCAAAATCTGATTGATAAATATAATAAAATTGTAGATGAAAAGCTAAAGGATAAGGAAAAAGATTTACTTAGCGTATAGGTGAAGATTTGTGTTTGGAAAAAAAATCGATGTGAAAAAAATAAATGAAGTAGCAGATTTATCTTCAAAAGTACTTAAAATTCTTTATTTTTTGCTTCTTGCTGCTTTATGTTATTTTGTAATTATTATATTTAAAGAAACTGGTATTTTTCCTTTTATTAAAACTATTTTAAAGGTTGTTTTCCCTTTATTTATAGGGCTTTTAATTGCGTGGCTTTTCGAACCTTTTATAAAATGGTTAGAAGGTAAAGGTGTTAAAAGAATAATTGGAGCTGTAATTACTTATATAATTATTTTTTTAATATTGTATTTGGTTTTGTCTTCTTTGATTCCTCTGCTTGTTGAACAGATTAAAGAGATTATAAGAATGAGTCCTAATATTTTTGACAAGGTTAGAGAATGGACAAGTAGTTTATTTAATAAAATAGAGTCTAATAGTCCTTTAGATATAAGTAATATAAAGGGAGAAATATTTAGTAGTATTAATAATTTTGCATCTAATCTAACTACTACTATGCCTGGAAATCTTTTAGGTTTTGTTACTAGAATGTTTTCTTTCTTTGGGACTTTTGTATTAGGACTTATAATTGGATTTTTCTTGATTGTTAATTTTGATAGTAGTGGGAAATTGATTTATTTAGTTCCTAAAAAGTATAGAAATGTTACTTCTTCTATTATGAATGAAGTAAATGGTTCTCTTAGAAGTTATGTTAAGGGTGCGGTTATAGACTCTGCTTTGATTTTTGTCTTATCTTCTTTAGGACTTTGGTTATGTGGTCTTAAGGCACCATTACTTTTTGGACTTTTCTGTGGACTTACTAATATTATTCCTTATGCTGGCCCTTATATAGGTGGTGTTCCTGCGGTTATAGTTGGTCTTACGCAAAGTCCTATGACTGGAATTTTTTGTTTGATTGTAATAGCTATTATTCAATTTTTAGAGGGTAATTTTTTGCAGCCTTTAATTATGGCTAAAACTACTAAGCTTCATCCAGTCACGATTTTACTTGGTTTACTTGTTTTTGGTCATTTTTTTGGTATAATAGGTATGCTTATATCTACTCCTTTAATTGCGGTTTTTAAGACTGTATTTAAATATTATGATGATAGGTATGAACTATTAAAAAAAGAGAATAGTCACGAGGAGTGACTTTTCTTTAAAGGGTGGTTTTTATGAAAATATACGTTATTTGTGGTAAGGCTAGGCACGGTAAAGATACTACTGCACTAGCTATTAAAAAAGCTTATGGTGATAAAAAGGTTATTAATTTATCTTATGGAAGTTATATAAAAGAGTTTGCTAAAAATATTAGTGATTGGGATGGAAGAGATGAGACTAAGCCTCGTGAACTTTTACAGCATTTAGGTACTGAGGTTATTAGAAATAATATAGACAAGGATTTTTTTATTAAAAGACTTTGTAATGATATTAGGGTATATAGTTATTATTTTGATGTTATTACTATATCTGATGCGAGGTTTCCTGATGAGATAATTACTCCTAAAAAATTATTTGATGATGTAATTACTATTAAAGTGGTTAGGAGTAATTTTGATACTAATTTAACTTTAGAAGAGCAAAAACATTCTACGGAAACGGCTTTGGATGGTTTTGATGATTATGATTATATAGTAGAAAATAATGGTACTATAGATGAACTTGAGGAAAAAATTTTAAAAATTGTTAAGGAGGTGGAACATGAACGTTAGAGAAGAGTATATAAAATATTTTGTGGAGCATGGACATAAGCAGATTCCAAGTAGTCCTATTGTTCCTGAAAATGATCCAACTGTTTTATTTAACACTGCTGGTATGCAGCCACTTGTTCCATATTTAATGGGGCAGGAACATCCTTATGGTAAGAGACTTTGCGATTATCAAAAGTGTGTAAGACTTACTGATTTGGATGAAATTGGAGATAAAACTCATCATACTTTTTTTGAGATGCTTGGTAACTGGAGTTTAGGTGATTATTTTAAAAAGGAATCTATCGGCTATAGTTTTGAATTTTTGACTAAGGTTTTAGGAATTCCGGTGGATAGGCTTGCGGTTACAGTGTATGCTGGGGATGAAAGCATTCCTCGTGATGAAGAGAGTGCTTCTATTTGGAGGGAACTTGGTATTTCTGACGATAGAATTGCTTATTTATCTGATAATTTTTGGATTGCTGGTGAAAGTGGACCATGCGGAAGTGATACTGAGATATTTTATTTTAGAAGTGATGAAGAGGTTCCTTTAAAATTTGATCCGGAAGATGAGAGATGGGTTGAGATTTGGAACAATGTATTCATGCAGTTTTATAAAGATGAATCTGGAAATGTAAGTGAGCTTTCTAAAAAGAATGTCGACACAGGTATGGGTCTTGAGAGAATTGTATCTGTTATTGAAGGAGTAGATGACAATTATTTATCTTCTATTTGGAAGGATGTTATTGATTTAATATGTGAAATTACTGGTCTTTCTTATGAAGGTCATGAAAAAGAGATAAGGATAGTTGCTGATCACATTAGGACGGCTACTTTTATTGCTGCGGACCCTTCTCATGTTAAACCAAGTAATACTGATAGGGGATATATTTTAAGGCGTTTGATTAGAAGGGCGATTCGTTATGCGAAGGCTCTTGGCATTGATATTAATAGTGACTGGGATAGTAAGATTAGTTTACTTATAATGGATAAATATAAGAAATACTATCCAGAATTATCTGATAGT
>ODAI011292439.1_pt1 | contig 18387 bp, 15 predicted proteins | sample 1539321 | NCBI WGS metagenome assembly ODAI01 (sample SAMN02144231, study PRJEB22623) | gut metagenome | biome: sheep rumen | host: Ovis aries | place: New Zealand | reverse complement strand
AGTGTAACTGTTACACTAAATATACCACATCCTGTGCGCGATGGCAAGCGAAAAAAGCTGATATTTACGAGCTTTTTCGGGGGTTGAGGACAAAAATGGAACTTTTAGTGGAACTCTAATGCAGAGTTCTCATTATATATCGTTTTTGCGTATATCTTCCGTTTTTATTAGGAGAGACTGACGGGTCTCTCCACTATTCTCATTTCTCTGTCCAACTGTTCAGCTGTCCTGCCGCATCTCTGTAAATGCTTTCAGGTATCCGAGCAGTCTTCCCTGCCTCGTTTTATCAAGGGCAAGAAAACCAATTACCGCGCTGCCATATTCCGAATTTTTGTTGATTAGTATCATATCAAAAGGGTTACTCCGACTTACGACTTCGTCAGTTCCTCCCAGCAGCTCATAAGGCGTCACATCCAACACATTGCAGATGATCATAATCTTCTCGCTCACAGGGTTCGTCTTCTTCCTCTTCCATCTAAAACAGATACGAACTAACTAAGCATTAACACAAGTATCAAAATTCGTTAATGCATATTGAATTCGTTTATGAAAATCTAATTGTGTTAAGCACTCGGTTTGGATACCCACAGTCTATTTCAATGAGGCTACCGTCAGACTGCATTGTATATTCCTGAATGTACTCGTTCGTCATGGAATCAACATACCGGATTCTGAATTTCAATCCATCCTTAAGATTCTCCAAATCCACCATGAAGAATGTATAGGCACATTCACCCACGGGAATAACCTTATTGAAGGTAAATCCTTCAACATTGACCCCTGTGTGAATAACAAGCGTTGTCGCAAATCCATTCCCGATATTTTGGATAGAGACTCTTACTTCTCTCCGCTTTTTTTCATCCTCCGGTACACTGCCAAGGCTAAAGCCCTTAGACAACTCACGTCGATTGTCTTGTCCTACTTTCACAAGGAGAAACGGTTGAATCGCTGCCCTTTCCTTCTGAGCATCAGAATCCTTATAGTAGCGGATAGTGTAAAACACACCAAGAAAGGCAAGTACACCGGAAACAACGCCACCAATTATTCCACCCCAGTAGGATGCAACCGAAGCTGCCCACGTCTCTTCTTGACTAGATACTACTAAAACTCGTATCAGATGTTCGATGATAATTGTGATAATAGCTATAACTACCACTGCACAAATCAGAAACAGAATTACTGAAAGAAACGAATTCCTTTTCTTCCGCCGCTCTTCGCCAGGATTGAAAGGCTTACCAAATCTTTCCATTATGATTTTCAATATGTTGCCCTCCTTCCCTTATCGTAGTTCCTTTCTTTTCCACTTTCTACGTAAAAGTTCACGGTACCAATGCCGTACCGCAGCTGTTCTGTTTGCTATGTTTATTTATGACATTTATAATCATGAATATGGCATTTACATGTCTTTTTCGCCGGCTCTCATTTTTGGGAAACACAATTCGAACGGCTGGCTAAATGGCATTACTCGGTATGGTGTTACAGCTTAGCTATACCACAACACAGGCACGTTGATTAGACTAATGATTTCGTTTTCTAAATCTATTTATTATTTGACGAAGTAAACAATACTGTTTAACCCATAAAGCCCCCATTTCAATTCTATTTGAAAGAATTAACATCAGAAACACTTTCAATATAAACGGTGACGATGAAATATAAGGGTTTTTCCTTATGTTTGGGTATTTCTCATATGCCTCATTTACAAGAATTTGGACTTTATCATTACCCTCATTATACTCAAGTAAAGACCATGCCATGCTTGATAAAACTCTTCTTAAATAGAGATTCTCTAAAACTAACGGCTTATCTTTGAGATCAGATTTCTCTAAAATATGCTGTGCATTTATAATGTTCCGATCTGTTATTTTACATCTATTTGCCATGGAAATAATTGAATTCGGATTTGCATAATAGTGGTAGAGAATCGTGTGATTATACGCAATTCTTTTTGCTCTGTTCATAATCTGCGGAATCAACGCAAAATCCTCATATGTTATACCATCAGGAAATCTTAAATCTCCAATTAATTCTCTGGATATCATTTTATTCCATGCCGCAAAGCTGCTGGTTAAAAGTAAAGAGTCAATTTCTTCACTAACAAAACTTGAAGAAAAACCAGAGCTAAAGCGTCTCCCTATCCCATCATCACCATATACACGGTTCATACCGCACATAGATAACTGTGCATCGTTTTCAATACATAGCTGCAATAGTATACTTAGATAATTATCTTCAACATAATCATCACTATCAACGAATACAACATATTTAGATTCACTTATGTCCAAACCATAATTACGAGCAGAGCTTAAGCCGCCATTCGCTTTGTAATAATATGTAAATAGCGATGGATAATTCTCACAATAATTCCTAGAAATGATAGCTGAATTATCCGTAGAACCATCGTCTATAATATAAACTTTATATGTTTCTTTTATGTCTTGTCTCAATAAAGAATCAAAGCATCTCTTTATATACTTTCCTGAATTATAAACAGGTATAATAACTGAAATTGTTTCCATCCTTTTTCCCCAAACAGTGTACAATTAAATAGTAATATCAAAAAGCCAATCATTATACAGTTACAAAACACTTCCTATTGAATATTAAATGACTTCCTTGTATTCGATTTTTAATCAGCTTATTTTGGAATGAATTCTCTTAACGACCTGAATTATAAGTGTTCGATTAAAAATGAGATTAACTATTATAATAATTATTAAGCATGCTAATCCAATCTCTATTGCAAGAATGATCCAAGTATACCAATTTAAAACCTGTATATTTCTTTTAATTACAGTAGATATTCCAAAACACAATATGATTTGTATAAAATCTAAACTTACCAGCTTAACAAAATCAAATACTCTATACTTAATAATGTTTTTGCTTAAGTATATGACAAAGTACACTGTCCTATAAGTCATAGCTAAGAGTGTTCCAATTGCCACTCCACTCAACCCAATATATTTAACCAGGCACACTGATACTATGATGTTAATCAAAGCCTCCACTATTGCACTTCTTTGTGTTTGTTTGAAATGATTCGCCGCTAAGACCATTGTTTCATAAGGTGTACGAATTGAATATGATGCTTGCGCAAGCGTAATAAGAACTGCAAATGTTGGAACAATATAGTTTGCATCTGAAATACCCGCAGTAAATACTTTTACAAATGGAACAATGAGTATCCCTGTAATTGTGAACATTAATACAGTTATGTTATGAAAAAACCACTCTAACAGCTTAAAGGCTTTTCTTGTCTCTTCTGCACTCTCGCTATATAGGATATTGCCTATCATGGCCGATACCCCAACTGACATACTTGATATAATCTGTTGTACTCCTATAGTTACATTATGGTAAACCGTATAAACTGAAACACTCGCAAGTGTAGAAAATAAGGTTAATACAACTATATCTGTATAATTAACAACCACATATGCAATATGTTGTGCAAGTCCATTCCATTTTTGTTTTAATGGTTCTTCTGTCAATACAATTCTCTTATCTAGTTGATAGTGTTTTCTTACATAAATGTTATATACTATCGGACGAGCAATATAAATCAATGATGCGAGCAATTTAACAACATGAATTGATGCCCCAAGCCACATCGCTACAGCAGATAAAACTGTATTTATTATAAGTGTTACACAGCATATGCTAGTTGGAATATAGGTCCGTTGATCAGCATTTAGAAGCAGCTGATAGGGGATTCCAAAAAAATACTGAGCAAATAAAGAAATTGATATAATAAAAACAAGAGATGATGTATAAATCCAAGAGAATCTACCTCTCGATAAGATAGGAAAAATCACCATCAAAACGCATGTATATATAGCAAGAATAATGGCAACTTTCTGATAAAAGCACCTGCACGAAATAATAATCTTGCTAACTTCTAATGCATTATTTTCAGCAAGTGGTTTATAGAGTGCTGATTTAACTACTGCACCAATTCCCATCTCTAGAAAAGAAATAAAACCAAGAAATTGCGTTATAGAAGATGTCAGACCATTGACCTCTGATCCATAATAACCCAATATCAATCGAGTTAACACAAATCCACATATTACTGTCGAGGCTTGGCTAATAAGCGAGATTATGGAATTTAATACAAGCAATTTGCCACGATTTACACTCTTACGTTTCATGAATAATCCTATCTATAGTCACGCTGATAATGTAATTTTTTACATGCACTTTTCTCTGCTATTCTTTTAACATAACTGCTGTTATTACATATTTTTATTTGTTGATAACTGCTTTCCAAAAACCATTCTTAGTCCGATTTTCCCATAACTCCATGCCACAATCAAAATTGTAAAAGGATAGCTTTGTCCAAAGAAATGGTTGCTAAAAAACATTTCCAAAGTTGCACAGGCGACAAGTCCATAACAGCCAATGTTAAAACCATCCGTGCAGTGACGGTACCGTCTATATACCTTACCAACAAAGGTACCAAGTACTATCGACGAAATTGTTGAACCTATCATTCCAAAGTCGATATATTGAACTGAGATAAACCCATATGTATTAAATGCATTTTGGTAGGGAGTGAGATCTGTATAGGCATCAATCGTCCCTGCAACCTGTATATAACCGAGGAGAGGTTTTAATAACCAAAGACCGTAGGTATGTTCTCGTGTAGTCTCCATGATGTATTGGAGGTTGTTCCATGGAGTGGTGAAGTACATATACGGCATCATTAACTGCATTGGTCCGTTCCAGGTGATTCTTCCAGCATAATAGGCAGGGAGTGCATTCAAATCACTTTCAAAGAAATCATTTATACTCCCCCCTCTCGAAAGAAATTCTTTCAGTGGGAAGGCAATTACTACCAAAAATAGCGCGCCTAATACAGTGAACAAAACCACCTTTCTTCGTTGTTTCTTAGTCTCCGCTTCTCCTTCCAAGCAAATCAATAAGACCATTGTTAACATCAAAAAGTTAGTCTTATTAAATGTTGTTAGTAAAGACACTATGAAGTATAATCCGCAGAAAACATATGCGAGTCTTTTAAAGCCGCTTTTATATGCAACAGCGATACCAAGAAATTGGCACATGGAAAAAAAATGACCAAAGGGAATAGCAATCCCTGTTGCCATGAGAATTAAATCTGGTATTTTTCCAATAATGAACAGAACAATAGCATGTATTTTAAGACTTTGGTCTGACTTCTTTACAGACATGAATGAAAGTTTATATATGTTTTTTTCTAATACCAGTTTTCTATTCGCTAGAGTCATTGCAATAAGAAAGACAACCATGTTTATAATGGCAATAATCCATGTTCTCTGGTTCAACGGTCGCAAGAAATAATTGCTAATCTGGTCAGAATAAATCATTAGAGATAATGGTGTAAGCGAGAACAAAATATAAGGATTAATATAATAATCCTCATGCAAGCCTCTATAAACACACCATATGAAGATACAAACCACAATAAACCGACTGACTAAGAAGCCATGATCTGTTTGTATTGGGGTCAGAAGCTGAATAACTAATAAACTTCCAATACTAACCATCACAAACGAGAATAATCGATTATAAGCTTTTCGATTCATTCCATAATCCCTTTTCAAACTTTCAAATCCTAATGCTAAAAGTCACTCTTCCATAACTATCAGCATGACTTTGATACAGTTTTAAAAAACTATATTGGTTTCTAATAAATCCCGTATTAATCATGGGAATTACTCTATTCTTTACAGTAATAGAAGTTAAACAATCATTCATTGTCGGAAAAGTAACGCAAAGCTTCCCCTTATGGAAATAGTCCCACGTGAACATAATCTCGTGTTCATTGATATCAATAATAGGCTGTACAAATACTGGCTGAAATATAACACTTGCCGTGTTTGGTTTTCTCCTGATGAATTTCCGCAAGATTCTATTGTCATACCAGTCTTTTCCACTCTTCATTTTCAGTAGCCCGAAGTAATTCTTAATAACAGCATCAGGAAATATATACTTTTTTCCAAATGCTCCATACCACGGTCCAAAAGTTCCTTTGACAAACATTCTTCCATCTTCTCGTCCGATTGCTGCTATGACAGGCCCTCGCTCCGCTAGATACTCTGTTCGTCCTGCAAATGTCGCAACAAACCATCCATCTTTACGAAGGATTTCTACACCACTATCATGTACTTCAGATAACACGGGCGCTACACTCTTTTTTCCAGCATCCTCTAATGCCAGTACAAGCCAAAAAAGCAAATGAGCTGTATAAACCGAGCAATAGTGGTAATCCCACCATAGATACTTTTCACTACCATTCCAGTTGTTAAGCATAAGATTGTTATTCTCAAGCATAACTAAAATCTTATCAGCACAATACGCAAGAGCTTTCTGTAAATCATTCTCAAGGTCAGCAGATACTAACAGATAAAGCCACATCCCCCATGCAAAAATCTGGTTCATACCACGGCCAAGATAATTGATATCTCCATCTGGTGCTACAGCATTAAGAAGTGCACCAACTTCCTTTGAGATATCGAGTTTTTCGCCATGAATTCTCAAATACTGTAGGACAGCAACCGTCGCCACATCATATTGAAGATTGAAGCTTATTCCCTTCGGAACCCTATCGTCAATAAATCCGTCTTTATAAGTCGCCGTTTTAATCTTTCCGGCACATGCAATACATGCAGATTGATACTTCTCTTCTTTTGTCCAATCGTGCCTGCACTTATTAACAAACCATCTCATCGGAATCCAATTAACTGTGTCATGAGAACTATCCGTAGTGTTTAAAACTGTCTCTTTAATGCGGACTGCAAGATCCTTATATTTTTCAGATATATACCCATAGGCAACACATAATGCAAAATTATTAAAGTCGTTATGAAAGTTTGGAAGTTTAGAATTTGTGTTCCATCTATTTAAAACACTAGTGAGCAGTTTAATGCCAGTTAGTTCGAGATTATAATCTCCACTTTTTATTCCCAGTATTAAAAACGCAACAGCGGCATGAGAAGCCCCGTAATGGGCAGAAATCTCCTCATAATCTAACGGATCAACAAAAAAAGTTTCCCCTTCAATATTCTTTACCCATTCCAAACACTTTTCTTTTATGCAGTTGGATAGTTCTCTAATCCTATCTTCTGAAGTCATTTCAGAATCTTCCTTTTCCATGCTTTCAGCTTTTCGTAATCAAATAATTTCAATAGGATTGGTCTGACAATTGTTATCCCCAATACAACTGGCGTAGGACAGCTATGAATACGGTGTCCAAAAGAAGCTATAACTTGTCCACACCCCTGAATTCCTAAGCCCAGCCCATTCATTACACGCAAGAAAGTTCCTGGCTTATTATACTTTCTAATCACCTTAGCATCGGAATCTAAACTTACAGCAAAAGATTTACCAAGTAGCTTTAGATATCCAACTTTGTGTGCCGGATATCCGATTGTTTTAGCCGCATAGACATCCGCCTCAATGGCATTATCCGAGAACACTCTATATCCAGAATCAATATCAATTCCCTGAACAGGACCATTCTTTTCCATCCCATAAAAAGCATCAACTACGTTTAGATCGGGATGGATCGCTACAACAAGGTCGTGAATTACTTTTGAAATACGAGGATGATTTATTGACTTATCAAAATCGGGAAGGCAGCCAAAAAGGTTCTTACATGCTCCAGTATATCCTGTTACTGCATGTGTCTTGAGATTACTCAACGACACGGTAAAATCTGAATGTAAAAGTGTTTTAGACAACCATAACTGTCTATCAATCATTGTGTATAATAAAAATCGATTATCCTCAATTTTTTCCAATCTATCTCTTGTCAGATCTAGAAGACAGACATTTTGTTCCACCTCAGGTTTCAATTCCAAACAATACGGTAAGTTCAAATGTTCAAATTTCAAAAATGCAAATCCGTATCCGGTGCTATCAGATTCGGCGACGTATATTTTCGCAGTTGGATTTGCTTCGTGGAGGAACTCTATTGCTGATTTTAGTAAGCTCATATCACTTACGACATGATTCTTTGGATCAACATATGTCCCGGCTGCAAGATTAGGTTTAATAACGATACTCTTTGCCGTAGTCAATTTGTCTCGAAGTTTTAGTTTATCTATTATATCCCACCACTCACTGGTTCTTATTACACGGTTCTCATTTATATAAATCAAGGTTTTCTACCTTCCTTTTTAACTCTATTGCGTAGGCTGAGGCATATACAAAAGCGGTCCATGTATACATGTGATGAACTATAGCGCCTTCTATTGTATATGAGTAAACTCCGCCAGCAGAATTTCCACTTTTAGACGTATGACACTCGGTCCATTTTAAAGCCCTTTTCACAGCCACAATTACTTCTTTTTCCGTGCTCCATTTAATAAGTGAGAGTGCAATTAATGGAGTTGCTTTACAATCAATTCCCATAAGAGGTCTAGACAGGTTATATGCCCATCCACCAGTTTTATCCTGTAACCGAAGAAGTGTAGTAACAGTACTGTTAATCACTTGTTTTAGATTTTCATCTCCTAAAACTTCATATGCAGGTATTATACCTTCAAGCGCCCACGCTTGCCCTCGGCCAAACATACCTCCTCGCTGCTGATCATTAGCATCGAGACTCGTTGCAAATCCTTTAAAAGAAGGATTGTAAAATAGTTCAATATATTTATCAGTGAATTTCTTCAAGTATTCTTTATATACTTCTTTTTTTGTTGTTCGATAGAGCCTTGCAAACAAGCCTGCAGTAAACCCAACATCAACAATATTATGATTTTTTTGCCAGCAATTCTCCCTTGTGTTATACCCGACATATACCATACCATCTTCACGGGCTGTGTTCATAATCCACTCGGCAGTTTTTTCGGCAACACATAAATAGTTCTTTTCTTTAGTTGCTAAATATACTTCCAGACAAGCATTATTGGCAATATATGCTGAATCATTTGGTGCAATGACTGGAATTGCTCCTTGCTTATCATAATCGTTTCGAACGATCCATCCACCACATTTTTGTTGATTATGAATTAATATATCTGCCAGTGTTTTAGCTTTCTCAATCTGGCCAATAGCGCAATATAATCTCACTATAGCCGCATTTGTCCATATCCAACTTGGAAGGCACCATTCTTCATAATCAAGAATAAACCCAGCATAGTGAAGACCTGCATTTCGATACCCTGTAGGGATAATTGAATGATTTATAAATGAAAGCCATAAATCCTCGGCATTTTCAGTTCTAATACCTAATTGCGTTTCAGAGCAGTAGCGTTTCTTGTAAAAAGAATCCTTCAGCGAAAGAAATTGCCTAGCAGGTACAATGTTTTCAATCGGATAAGACTCTGTTTTGCTTATTCTTAATCCAGGGTTACTATCATTGAAAAAATCCCCTTGTTCCCTCAAATAGTCATTTGCAAAATCATCATCATTTACACTTACCATTCGATATGCTGCCTGCTTATTACTTTTCCCTAATATTCTTTTTGCAGTTTGGTGTAATTTACCATATGCCTCAAATATCATAGAAATCCGCCTTTATCTTCCAAGGATTCTGAAAACTAATCTCCTCAGTTGTTCCTTAAGTGAAAGTTTTCTGAAACCAGCTGCTTTTTTATAATACTCATTAGCCATCTTATAATCTTTTGTACGCTGAGCAGCCTCTGCTATTGACAGCCACTGGCTATGATAAATGTATTTCTGGTCTTGCTCTTTCTGTTCGTCGATATATTCTGCAAATTTCGCCAAGTATTGTTGCTTAATCTCAATCATCTTCGCTACATTTGGAAGATTAGTATTCTCGTTATTCTTTATCACAAGTACATCTGAGATGGCCGCAATATCGTAGTTTCTAAACAACCGTACCAAGAATTCATAATCCTGATGGCGAAGGAAAGCACCATCAAATCCATTTAGGTCATCGATGACCGATTTCTTAACAAAGATATTAGAGCCTGTACAGAACATAAATGTACACGCGAGTGATTGTACTAGATAATTGCCTGGTTTGACATTCTTTTCAACATGATATACTTTACCGCCTCGGCGAAATTCGCATCCAGTATATACAGCTGCAACTTTTTCCGCTTGATTTTTCATTGCCTCGTAGCATTTTTTAAGCCTTTCTGGCATATACTCATCATCACTATCTAGAAATGCGATATATTTGCCAGTAGCTTCTGCAAGTCCAGTATTCCTTGCAACCGCACCGTTCAAATTCTTTGGATGCTTCAGATAGTGAATTCGTAAATCCTCTTTGAATTCATCCAATATTGATTCTGTTTTATTCCTTGCGTTTGTATCTGGATTATTATCATCCACAACAAAAAGTTCCCAGTTTGTCAGTGTTTGTGCTTGAACACTCTTTATGGCCTTTCTTAAAAAAACTGGCTCGCCATATGTAGGAATGATAACTGATACATCAACCATTTGATACTCTCCACTTAGATATAAATTAATGTGGCTTGTTCAGAAAAAGCAAAAACACACTTCGATATAATAGTGCCATTTCTAAACCAGCTTAATGAGTGGCTAACTTCCAAAGTTCCTGGATTATTCTATATAGTCTTCTAATCTTTTGTACTCATTCAAGGTAGATTTATACTTAAATCTATTAATTACGATTTGACTTAGAGCTTTCAGGCATCCTGTTATGTCTATAATCATAATAGGTCTTTATTCTTCGTTTCGTTACAGTAAATATCACTATCTTTCAATACTCTCACCCTTAAACAGTCTACAATGAAAGACAATTATAAATCGAAGAACATGCCATTTATTGTCCATATGAAGCATACTTACCCTAATACTATTCTTATATATTTCACCAGTATACAACTTAATACATATTTAAGTATTCATTTACACAACTATTAATTCCAATAATCCGCTTAGTATCTAGCGAGCATTTAAACGATGTTATAGTTTCCACAAGCTTATTAATCTGCCCTTTTTCGACCACCGCCCCGTATAAACTAGCACTCTCTCCGCTCCCCCCTGTATTGTAGGTGATAACCGGAGTTCCACAGGCAATTGCCTCCAAATTAGTTGTCGGATAATTATCTTCATACGTAGGATTAACATAAACATCCGCAGCTGTATACAACTCTACTAATTCATTAACAGAATTTGTTCTTTCAATGCCTACTATCGCTTTAGGTAAATACCTAACCTGCTTTCTCGATAATCCAACAAGTACGACTTGGTATTGAGTAGGCAGCATTTTAGATATGCTTATGAAATCATCTAACCCTTTTCTTTTTTCCCATAATGCAGCTACTCCAAGTACTATCTTCTTATTCTGTAACCCAAGACGCTCTTTTACATCACTGTCTGTTGGTTTAAATACAGATGTATTTAAACCATTATGTATCACTAAAACTGGATATTGAGCCAGAAAAGAATTTCTCACTAAATTTGCAAGCCATTCAGATGGTGTAACAATAGTAAGGTTCGGAATTCCCTCCATAAGATTCTTCTTTTTTTTCCAATTCTCTGTGCTTTTATCAAACAAGCTAACTGGATAATCATTCTTCTTTGGACAATCGTAGCAGCCAGTAATCCATCTTTCACAGTTAGCAGTTTCACAGAATGCAGCATGACCTGTAAAAGCCCAACAATCATGCAGTGTCCATATTATCCTTTTTCGACATGTCCTCAGATAATCAAAAAGCACTTCAATATTTATGTAGTAACCGTGAAGATTATGAAGATGTATCACATCCGGATCAAACTCCTTGACCCATTCTATGAACTTTTCTGTAGCTTTCTTGCTTCCAAATCCACATCCATCAAACAACCGAGCTTTCAGTCCATGTAATTTAACATCTAAGTCATTGCCAATTCTAACCGCATACTTTTTAAACTGCTCCGGCACCTCTTCTCTTCCATATGCAATTTTGACCTCATGTCCCTGCTCCTCTAATGCTGCAGCAAGATCTGTGCATATCCTTCCCGTGCTCCGTATCCCACACACAACATTAATCATCAGTATTCTCATATCATTTCCTTATTTCCATCAGTAGATCATATTTGTCAGAATTTGTTCCAGCAACTCAAAATGCCTATCCTGTGTAAAATTCTCCATGAAATAAGCCTTTGCATTATCCCCATATTTCTTGTTCATGGTCTGGTCATTTATGAAACTCGTCAGCGCATTGGCGAATCCTTCATAATCCCCAGCTACTACGCAGCAACCACATTCGCTCTCTTCAATTACTTGATTCCCAGCTCCATTCATCGCCCCAATAATAGGTTTCCCTGCTGCCATATACGTCTGTACTTTCCCAGGTAGCGTATCCCCTATATGATTCGATCCATCAAGTGTGATGATACATGCATCTGCAATCTTGTAGAATTGCATAGCTTCTTTGAACGGCTTAGAACCATAAAACTTAATTATCTTACTTGCCCCAGTCTCATTAGCTAACGCAACCGTATTCTCGTACTCCGATCCTCCGCCGATAATATGGAAGGTAACATTATTCAGATCTTGCAATAAAGCTATTGCCTTAATCATGCATGGCATATTTTGTGCTTTACCAATATTTCCGATATAAAGAAAATCAAAATGTCCATTGGATTCTTTAGTGAAGTCTTCTTTTAACATATCAGAAGAAGCAAACTGGGGAAGGTAACTCATTTTGTTCCTGTCACATCCGTTTACTTCTTCTAAATAATCGAAAAACGGCTTCGATGAAACCGCAATATGATCACATTGGTTATAAATATATTTACTGATTCTATTTATGGCCTTGTAGAAGATAGTGCCTTCTTTAAATCCCATCGCCTTAACACATTCAGGCCATATATCCATACAATACAAGAATAAAGGTTTCTTATATCGTTTCTTAAGAGAAATAGCGGGAAGTCCCATTGTAACCGGGGAAACCTCCCACACATAGATAACATCAAATTCATCCCAGTCTTTTTTTTTCGCTGCTCGGCATCCACTCCAAACGAACGATAAATAGTTCAAGCTCCTCCATATAGGTCCGTGCTTCCTGGCAATAGTTGGAACACGAAACACTTCAGCCCCACAGTAGAATTGATGCCGATTTTGACCGTGTTTATATTCTTCAGGGATTTCTGAAGTGGTGTAATCCGGCAAGCCAGTTAATACTGTTACTTTATGCCCTCTTTCAACCAGTATTCGCACAGTATCATTGACGGCAAATGTATCTGGGTAAAAGTTCTGGGTAACCACCAATATTTTCATAAACAGACTCACTCTCTTATGGAAACGGCATTCTCTTTTTCAAGCTGCGCAAGCACATCATCAGCACTAATAACTTTATCAAATCCTTCTGTTGATTCTGGTTTAAGGAGAATTTGAAGTGTCATCAAAATGAGCTTCAAATCCAGAATCACCGAATAATTCTCGATATACATAAGATCAAGTCTCAGCTTGTCATATGCAGAAGTATTATATTTTCCAACAATCTGTGCATAGCCGGTTAATCCGCCTTTTACTTTTGTTCTAAATCTGAACTCAGGTATTTCGGCACAGTATTGTTCATGATGTTCTACTCTCTCAGGTCTAGGGCCAACAATACTCATGTCACCTTTTAAAATGTTAAGGATCTGAGGAAGTTCATCGATGCGGGTTGCTCTGATAATTTTGCCAACTTTAGTGATCCTAGGATCATGGTCTGTAGCGGGAATTGATTTACCGGCCTTCTCCGCATCTACGATCATGCTCCTGAACTTAAGAATCTCAAAGTGTTTCTCGTCTCTGGTTACACGAGTCTGTTTATAGAAAACAGGACCATGATCTTCCAGTTTAATAGCAAGCGCAACAACAGCCATAATAGGAGCACCCGGTATCATGGCTATTAGACAAAGAATAATATCCATTGCTCTTTTTAGAGCTAATTGGATCAAAGTAGGGCCATAACCTTTTACCAAAAGTAAAGGTGTGTCAAACAGTGTTATTTCTTCAGCACCACGATCGATGATATCTGTTATTTTGGGAACAATATATGTTCTTACTTTATTTCCATAGCAGAACTTTAGGATATCATTTCTCTTCTCTGCCCTGACATCGTTAATTATTACAGCATCATGCTTTAATATTTCTTGCTTTAGCAAATCAGCATCTTCATTGCAAGACATAACCTTTGAAACATGATACTTATCCGACCGTCGGTCCATCTTTATTTTTAGAGTAATAGCTTTTCTATTCCCATAAATCATCAGCATGTCCTTAGGGACATAAACCTGATGATAAAGTGCAGTATAGAAATACACCAATACAAGGCATATGAGAAAATCTATAATTGTCAGCAACAGCATTGGCCATACTTGCAGCATGTGATTACTGATAAGGCAAAGCTGAAAATAGGTCACGAAATTCACGATAGAAATTGCAATCCATTGAGCAACTGTTGCATCTCCTGCCTTTAAATATCCGAATCTGAAGCTTTCACAATAGTAGAAAAGGATAAAAACTAATAAGGCATATACCCCTGCCAATATAAATTTTCCATTTCCGTAGTAAGGGAAGTGTCCGACTGGTCTGTATAAGTATTTCCACAAAAAATAGTAGACGCATGATAAGAGTGTTACCTCAAATAATGCCTCTACTTTCCTCATAAAGTATTTGATTCCTGTGTTATTTACACTATTCATATAAATCCCAATCTTAGAACAATGCTATATCCAGTTTTTTCATGGGATTATATTCATTTACAGTTTTTTGATCGTTCCATGTACTGCTTATGAATACTAAACCCGTGTTTAGACAACCTATTTATGTTTAGTGTCGTCAAATTATACTTATAGCGCAGTCGGGGGTCTTTTACAATAGATTTTCCGGCCCAGAAACTTGCTTGGTCGTTTTATGGAACAGAGCTTCCGCTTTCTATATAGTTTTGACGGGAAAATGAGCAAAAAATGCCGTTTCCCGCTCTTAGCTAATTTCTCAGAGAAGGAAACGTCAAATCATCACTCATTATTTGAAAACTCAATCACTCCTGCGTCTGCTCCTGCACTTCGCAGTACCCCATCTCAACAAGCTTATTGTAGATAGTGTCCGCAACCGCTTCTCTGTACCCTCTGGAAACCACGTCACCTTCAATTTCATTGAGGGACACAAAATGGTCTCCCCAGGCATTCTTCATGCGGGTTTCATAGTTATTGAGGTCTCTCCAGCCGGCAGGCAGATGGCCGACGATCAGGTACTTGCCGCTGATTCCCATTTCGCCATCGTCGACACCGTTCTCCTGATCAGCCTCTGTTGAAGCCTCTGAAGGCGCATTCGCCGCCTGCAGCGTATAAGTATTGAGGATAAGGCTCTGCTGCTCGATGAGCTCAGCACTGCTCATTCCATATCCGCCATTGTAGCCGATACAGATTACTGGGATTGATTCGTAATCTTCGCGCTCGATGTAGCTCTCCTCGAGGTCATCTCGCACCGTTGTCTCGTAGAGATAGCCGCGCAGTCCGTTTTCGTTGTGCGCCTCAATATAAGAGTCGACCGTCTCCTCCGGGACATCGGCGAAACGCATCTGAGAAAGTGTTCCCGCCATATCCCAGGTGTAATCGGAGACAGCGGCACTTACGCCGTTCTCTTCGAGCATTGAGCCAAGGATAGCCGGCCAGCCGTCTTCTTTGTCATTGCCATCAGGAGCCCAGGATTCTCCGCGACAGCTGATCGCAATGGGAAGATTCTCGGCCGCTTCCTCTTTTGACATATTGGATGCTCCGGTTCCAGCCTTATCTTTAGTTTGAGCTTCGGTGTCTGTCTGCACTTCCCGATTTTCGTCAGATGCATAAACCACAGACCCCTCTGCAGTGACTTCGGCTGGAACTTCTCCTTGCTCAGACTGCTTCTTGAGCGCATCGGTGCGCTCGCGCTGCTCATTGCGGTATGAGAGCAATGTATAGATCAGCGTTGCAGAGAGCACAACAATCAGGACTGACATGATAAACTTTGTCAGAAAACTTGCACGTCTCATGGGATGAACTTCTCCTCTCGTATTTAGGCATAGAAAAGGACATTTTTCGGAATTTTCATTCCTAATGAATGCCCTTTCCGGATATCTGTATGGGAGTGTGGGAGATCCTGCGCGGCCGCTTAGCCGCGCTCAGGTTCATACCCTCTTTCTGCGGGATACGAATACGCTGCAGAGTGCAAACGCACCTGCCGCAAGAGCAAACATTTTCCAATCTGTTGCTGCGCCGGTCTTCGGAGAAGTACCCTTGCTGGAAGATGCAAGGCTCGGTGAGCCGGTTGCAGAGGAAGCAGTTCCCTCGGGTTTAACCTTAACCGCTACTGCGACGGGAGAAAGGGAATCAAAGTGTACGGAAACATTGTCTCCACTCACAGGCTTGAAGGAAAGGGTTTCCCACTGCTGTTTCTCCACATTGAAATGAACCATTACAATCTCGTCAGCTGAATAAGCGCCAATTCCGGGAATATTGATCGTAAGATCGAAATTGTGATCCGGTACTGTGGTCTGTCCCTCGGGCTCTGTACGAACTTCGAAGAAGGGAGTCAGCCACTCCTTGCCGGCGAGCGCATCTGATACAGACTGAGCGCCTGAAGTGCCGGCATCTACGATTGCACTGGAGAATGTATCCGTGGCATCCCCCTTCGATACAGCCTCAATTGCATTTCTGTCAGCCGCAGGAACGCCTTCCAAAGCCTTTTCATCAAGCTCCTTTACGACATAACGACCCTCGATGGAAGGTACAGAGTTGGTTTCCGTCGCGGAAACGGTCAGTGTCATGCCCATGACCATGATCAGAGCAAGCGCACCGGCCATGAATCTCTTCAGATTTCTCATCGGACAACCTCCTTAGATGTGATATAAAACTTAGTTGACAGTTACTTTTTGTTCAGATAATAGTACTCCCTGTACTAGATATCTCTGATCATTAATTCCGTTGCACGTGGAGAGGGTCACGATCTTGTCCTCTGATGTCACTGCAACATCCGCGTCGATGTTGGCGCTCATTGACCGCTGGTTCCTGATCTCCTCGAGATAGAGTTCAAACACTTTGCTGTCTTTGAAGTCGAAAGACTGCAGCAGGTGGCGGTCATCATAATTATAAGCCGCGAATACTTGATATGTCAAAATCTTGTCCGGAAGGTAAACCTCAAAGGTTGGATGTTCTTCCATGAAAGCTCTGTCCTCAAACAGATGCAGATTCTGAAACATCGAGCCGTTCTTCATATTGTGGCCGTAGATCACTGTATTGGGATCAGTGAAATCTTTGGCATTGAGATTTTCTGTAAAAATCGCTCCGCCATATTCATAGTCCCCATAGGAATTGTGGTCCAGGTAGAAGGTGTTGTCGGACGGGCTCTGTACAATGGGATAATCGATATTCGTATCCGGGATACGGATCCACGCGTAGCAGTCCGGGCACTCCTCTGTGATCTGGTCGAAGTCGACCGGACATTCAACCGGTTCCGGCTCCTCGACTTTCTCTTCGGGTTCTTGCTCTTTTGCCTCCTCCTGCGCACTCTCCTTCTGAGGCTTCGTTATCTCAGCCTCCGCCTGCAGCTTCTTATAGCTGTCTCCGGCATTGTGCTCTTTAAGAAAGCCATTTACCGCAAACCCTCCGCAGACCAGCGCGGCTCCCATGAGCGCCAGCGCGGCCCACTTTCCAACTTTATCCATAGCTGTCTTGCCTTTTTATCTTTCTGACACTGCACTCCGATCGGTCAGGGCTCTTCAATATAGAACACATCCAGGATCAATTCATACAGAGCCTTATCATCCACATGGTATTCGTCGAACAGGTCGGTCGCCACGCCCTCTCCGGGGATCGTCCTGATTTCCCCGACGCGCCTCGCCCCTGCCAGATCCAGGAAAATGTCGTTGGACATGTTGGTCACCATGTGGGGCTTTATCGTCTCATAGATGTCCGTGACTGTATGCGGATCCTGTGCCTGTAGCTCGAGGATACGATCTGCAAAGGCATTGATGAAAGATTTCTGCCTTTCTGTGCGTACAAGCGCCTGATGGTGGGCATGCGTTTCTCTGTAACGGATATAGTTCTCCGCGGTTTCGGAAGTGAGGGTGATCTCCGCGCCTTTCTTGTACTCCGGGTTGACCTCTTCCATGCTGTCATCCGGAACGGTCAGAGTCACTCCTCCTACTGCATCCACCAAAAGGGGGATGCTGTCGAGATTGATTGCCGTGTAGCCGATGATCGGGACTCCGTAAAGGAGATTTGATACCGCGTCGCGCGTGATCTTGCAGCTCATCTCGCGTCCGTCTCCATATGCGTACTGCAAAGTAAGATGGTCCGTCTGCGGAGTGACATAAGTGCCGTCTATATTGTAGATATAGATCGTCGTCATTGTATCTCTGGGAATGGCCAGGATCTGCGCAGTCTCCTCCTTGCGATCATAAGCGACAAGGAAGATCGCGTCCGACTGACCGCCGCTGAGCGTCTCCTTCTCCT
>ODAI010760695.1_pt1 | contig 18387 bp, 11 predicted proteins | sample 1539321 | NCBI WGS metagenome assembly ODAI01 (sample SAMN02144231, study PRJEB22623) | gut metagenome | biome: sheep rumen | host: Ovis aries | place: New Zealand | reverse complement strand
GCTTCCGTTTATTTTGCAAACTACGGCTTTTGGTTTAGCCTGCAAATTGGGGATGGAAAAACAGTCATCATTAGAAACGATAATTCTGTTTTTTATCCCATTCCGGAAGATGATGAAATGGGCTTTGGCGTAACGGCTTCCCTGTGCGGAAAAAATGCGCGGGAAAAGTTTCGTTACAACTATGGATTTGAAAAGCTTAATAGTATTTTTGTAATGAGCGACGGACTTGCAGATTCGTTTGATGCCAAAAAGCTTCCTAACTTTTTGATGAGCATAAAGGATAATGCCCTTCTTGATGACCAAAAGACAAAAGACGAACTTGCCGCATTCCTTCCTCGACTTTCCGAGCAGGGTAGCGGTGATGACATTTCAATTGCGGGAATATTCGAGAAGGAAAATGAAAGCATGGTAAAGAATCTTTTTTCTTTGTTTCCATGGAAATTTTAGGGAGAAAATATGCGCTGCCAAAAATGTAATGCTGAATGGACTCTTGGGAATTCACAGGAAAAACGCAGGATAACTGTATGTCCATTTTGTGGTGCAAAACTGTTTATAAAGGATACGATAGAGTCTCTTGTGTGGTCGCTGGTGCTTGAATACGGCAAGGAACTATACCAGCAGGAAAACGAGTTGCGCTTTACGGGGCTGCTTTCGGATTTTGCAGGGGACTTTCCCAAAGCGGTAAAGACCCTAAAAATTGCAATAGCAGAGCATATCCCCGCCGCTCTGCTTGCCTGTGATGGCAAGAATAATGAAGAAAAATTGCTTTCTATGCGGCTTTGCAAAGATAAACTTACGGAAGACGTAGGCCTTGCCCAAGACCGTGCAACAAAAGCACTGAATACCCTTGCGCATGGGTTGGATTGGGAACTTCAGCTTGTATCGGAGGCGAATATTGATGAAACAAATAATAACCCTTATGTTTTGGAGAAACAACAACAACAGTCCGAAAGAATCGTTTGTGTGGAAAAATCTAATTCAGGATTATCTGTTGCCTGTTTTATAGGGTGGTTGGCCTTTGTAATTGCATTTGTCTGTGCTATTAACAATTATTTAGTTGCGGACAGGTATGAGGTAAGGTTATTAGAATACAATGAGTTAAAAGAGAAATACAATGATTTAATGAGTCACAGTCCATATGTGGTAATAACGAATGCTGGTGTGCTCAATTATTCAAACGGAAAAAAGTTGGAATTTGATTTTAAGATTTATTCAGATAACTATTTGGAAGAAGACTTAAAAGTAAAGGTTATTGATCCTTGGGGAACGATAATTCGTAGAAAAACTAGCCCAAACGGGTATACTTTTAGTTGTGAAGGTCAAAGAACACAATTCTGGACCTATAATGCAGGTTATGATTACAATTATGCCAAGGGTAAATACAAAATAGAAGTATGTTACAAAGACCAGTGTGTTGGAAGTAAAGTTGTGGAGATATTGAGATAAAATAAACCAGAGTGAATTATGGAAAATACAGACAAAAACACAATCGAAAAAATCATGCAGTCGCTTGTTAAACAATATGGCAAAGAATTATATTTGCCAGAAAACGAGCTGCGCTTTAAAGGCCTGCTGTTTGACTTTGCATCTGATTTTGCAAACGAACTAAAAACCCTAAAAGTTGCACTGGCAGAACGCATACCTGCAAAATTGCTTGCCTGCGATGACAAGGACGATGACGAAAAATCCCGCACTCTGCACCATTGCAAAGATACACTTGTAGACGAAGTTGGACTTATGGAAGGCCGCGTGGTACAGATTTTGAATATTCTTACCTTCGGTTTGGGGTGGGGAATATTGCTTGAGGGTGAAGAGGAAGAGAACTCAGATGTGAATGTGGTAAAGAAAGAGAGCAAGAGTGAGATTGAGGGGCAGTCTTGTGATGATTCATCTTGCACAGATACTGATGAAATGGATTTCAACTGGGAAAAGGAAATAATAGAAGATGAAAAGAAGGGGGCTGCCACATTGAATCTGAGAAGCTCTATAGAGGAAAATAACTCACCTGCAAAGGTTTTCCGCCAAAGTTATGTTACTGACTACTCGATGTGGCTAAAAGCTTGCGGCATTGCATTTTCATTTATTATTTTAGTCTGTTCAATACTAGCTTCTATTGATTGGGATTGTTCTATTGATTGGGATTGGATTTATGATTGTTTTGGCGACTTGCAAAATATATTACATTAAGGTGGAGTAAATCATGGAAAATACAGATAAAAATTCAATGGAAAAAATTGTTCGCTCGCTTGTGGGACAGTATGGCAAAGAGCTGTACTTGCCAGAAAACGAATTGCGTTTTAAAGGTCTGCTTTTTGACTTTGCGTCTGATTTTTCAAGAGAACTAAAAACCCTAAAAATTGTACTGGCAGAACGCATACCTACCAAACTGCTTGCCTGCGATGACAAGGACGATGACGAAAAATCCCGCACTCTGCACTATTGCAAAGATACACTTGTGGACGACGTTGGGCTTATGGAAGACCGTGTGGTACAGGTTTTGAATATCCTTGCAGAAGGTTTGGGGTGGAGCGTGAAACTTTCAGATGTCCTTGAAGAAGAAGAGGAGGAAGAAGAAGATGATGATGATGATGTAACAAACAGATTGTCTCGTTCTAAAGGTTTAAAAATAAGATATCATGCATATTGCAAAATTTGCGGTGCATCTACATGCGAAGGGTTGGAGGAAGAAGATTTTTATGAAAATGGATTTGATAATCAATGGGAAGCCATTCAGGAGATGCAATGTCTTTCTTGGAAGTGCGGAGAAGGTAGGCATGTTCCGCAGGTTTTGAAAATAAAAGGTTGAAGGTTGAATTTTTGATTTTATGCTTGTTTTATTGAGTTGAAAACAACAAGGAGATTTAATTATGTCGGATTACATTATTGGAGAAGCAATTTAGTGTAAGTGGCTGAACGAAAAGCAACAAAACTATTGCAAGGTTTGCACCTGATTTAAAATCATCTAAGAAAATGACATTTATCTTTTTTTGTTGATGATATACTTTTTATAGTAGGAGAAAAAACGTGAAAATAGAGATGGGTGAATCATTGCTACAATCTTACCTAAGATATGAAAAAAAGTGTCTTGTTACACAGACAAACTGGAAAACATCTAGTCAATGGCAGATTGAAGAGGAGGATTATCAAACTATACAGGTTATGTTTGATACAATTCACAATCATGCTGATTTTTCAGATGTTTTCAAGAATGGTTCTCTGGAACAGGTACTAAAACAATCAGAATTAGATGTAGTTGGTATCAACAATGATAAACTCTACATGGTTGAGGTTGCTTTTCATGAAAATGGACTTCAGTACGGTGATAAGCAGGAGACAAAAGATAGAGTCTGCAAAAAACTTCTCCGAGCTTATTTGATCGGATTGGCTTTATTTCCGAATTTCACTTATGAAATAATTTTTGCTTCTCCGAAAGTAAATCATGCGACAGATGAAATCATAAAGGAATATTTCTCTATTTTAGAAAAAGATTTTGGAGATGGAGAAAATATATCTTTCCGCTATCTGGCAAATGAAGATTTTAAAGATGAAATACTTCTTCCTACATTAAAGTCCTCTCTTTATGATTCTGATACATCGGAACTGTTTTTACGAACTGCGAAAATGTTGGAAATTTTCAACCTTCTTGATTTATCTAGCAAAGGAAAAATGACGGTGCGAACAAATATTGGATTTTCTAAACCTGATGAAAATAAAAATATACATAATGATGATGCGGAAGCTAGAGAAATATGCAAAGTACAAAATCGTTTGCCAAGATGGTTTAAGCATCCAGAGCAAAATAATAGCAGAATTCTCTATGCTTATCTGCGTCTATATGATTCCAATTCAAAATTTGTTTTATATGATGATTTAAAAAAAGAATCTGCACTTGACTCTAATTTCAATGGAAATTTTGATCAAATGAAAAATTTAGGTAGAAAAAATCACGGTAAAATTTTTGAACAAAATGGCGATAAAATATATTTATGGGACAAAGTCAAAGATTTTGTTCTTGAAATGTATGAGCATTACAAGGAATAAATCCTCTTCCAAAGGATTCAAATCTGCTGGGAAATATTCATTCTACAAAATACAAACATTGGAAAACTTCTGGACTTATAAAACTTGTCTGTACGATTGCCGAATGAATGACTTATTATGGGGATGTTTTTTTTGAGGTGCCATATACTTACCGTTGTGTAGAGGACTGAATATGAAAGAGATAAAAAACTGGCAGCCTAAAGTTTTGGGCAGCAAAGGCGTCCGTTCTGATGGCATCGCTGAATCCTACTGCTGGCAGACAGGAGAGAAGGCTTTGTTCAAGTCCGTTGCAAAAAATGATGAGTATAGCGTGTCCCGGTTGATTCTTGCAGGGGCAGACATGAATGCTTGCAATAAATACGGCATGACTGCCCTTATGGTTGCAGCGGAACACAACGCAAAGGATGTGGCAGCTCTTCTTATTCAGGCAGGAGCAGAACTGGAGGCAAAAAATAAGGATGGGCTTACGGCTTTGCAAATAGCTGCCGGTAGTGATTCTATTGATGTCGTTGCGGAACTCATAAAAGCAGGTGCTTGCGTGAATGTAAAGACTCCGGATGGGGAAACAGCACTTTCCCTTTCCATAGAAAACAAAGCTCATGAAATAATGATACTCCTTCTTGCAGCTGGTGCCCAGCCTGACTTTACAAAGAAAAATGAAGATGCTCTATCTTCGGCTCTTGGTACAGGCGGCAGGGAATATGACGGTGCTGGTGATGGATGTGAAAAATCTTCGGACGGAAATGACGGTAGCAATGGAGACGAGACTGATTCTGCGGACGACGACGATGGCGGCGAATGCGATGAGAATTTGAATTTTAAAATCCTCTCTTATCTGCCCGGAGCTACTGCAAAAAGTGCACCCACACCCAAAAATCTTATGGGAACCTTATACGGTGGTCATGGAGGAGACTGTCTTGCCATGGAAACATCTTTTAAAAAAGAAAGTAAGCCAACTGGCCTTTCCGATTCAGAACCTGGCAAAAGCGTTAGAATATTCAAAAACTTGGATCCCTTCATAAATGGAGATGTTAATATTCCTATTGAAGAGGCAAGCGTACTTGAAGACTATACGAAGTATAAGGGAAAAAAGCTTGAGCGGAAAGATAAAGTTGAAAATGAAAATATGTCCCAGTCCTACAAAGATGCAAGACTCAAACATGAGTATGAAGAAATCAGAAAGAAGTTTTCATGGATACAGGCAGCAAGGGAAAATAGCCTTCATATTGCAAACCTTCTGACTGTTGCTGGTGCGGATATAAATGAAAAAGACCAGTACGGTCAGACAGCATTGATGTATGCAGTATCTCAGAATTTGCAAAAAGGTGTACAGCTACTTTTAAAAGCCGGTGCAGATGTGAATTGTAAGAATGCAAGAGATGAAACTGTTTTGATGAGGGCTGCATTCAAGAATCTTTCTGATATGCTGTCCCTTTTGATAAGGAATGGGGCCAATGTAAACGAAAAGGATATAAGTGGCTGGACAGCCCTGATGTATGCTTCAAAGGGGGGGGCAGAGCAGTGCATAAATATTTTGCGAAGTGCAGGTGCCGACCCAGATGCCAGAAACAAAAAGGGAGAGACTGCTGCCCAGATAGCCAAAAAGCGATAATTATGACCATATTTTTAAGAAAAAACTTGTTTTTGTGTTTACGGCGTATAGCATATAAAGCCTAGCCCCGATTGGAAGGGCCCGCCGTAGGCGGGTTGCGTTAGCAATGGAGGCGAAAGCCGAAACCCTGGAAAGCGGGGAACTTGCAAGGAGTTTGACCGGCCACGTAGTGCCGGGCACAGTAGAAGTAAGAATATGCTCCAGAAAAAGAAAAATGAAAAGAAATTTTTGCTCGTCATTATGCCTTTTTGCTTGACATTGAATTTTTATGCAATTTTTACTATTATATTGGCGTGAAAAAGATTAGCAAAGATAGCATGGAAAATGCCATAAGCCCCGTTGTTGAAGGGGAAAAAATTGTGGTTCAGGGTGCCAGGGAGCACAACCTTAAGAACGTAAGCGTGGAATTTCCCCGCAACAAGCTTGTTGTTATAAGCGGCCTTTCGGGGAGCGGAAAATCTTCCCTTGCTTTTGACACGCTTTTTGCTGAAGGGCAGAGGCGCTATATGGAAAGCCTTTCCTCTTATGCAAGGCAGTTTTTGGGGCGCATGGACAAGCCGGATGTGGATCTTATTTCCGGCCTTTCTCCTGCTATTTCTATTGAACAGAAGACTACTCACAAGAACCCCCGCTCAACGGTTGGAACCGTTACGGAGATTTACGACTACTACCGCCTGCTTTTTGCGCGTATTGGAAGGGCCCACTGTCCCAAGTGCGGCAGGGAAATTAAGGAGCAGTCGGTTGACCAGATTATAGACACCATTCTTTCCTGGGATGAAGGAACAAAGCTTACGCTTCTTTCGCCGGTTATTCGTGGCAAGAAGGGCGAGCACGTAAAGATAATCGATGACGCCAAGAAGAGCGGTTTTGTGCGCGCACGCATAGACGGCCTTATGGTGGAGCTTGAGGATTCAATCAAGCTTGACAAGCAGAAGAAGCACACCATAGAAATTGTTGTTGACCGCATAGTTCTAAAGGAAGGTATTAGGCAGAGGCTTGCCGATTCTGTTGAGACTGCGCTAAAAAGTTCCAACGGTGTAATCATTGTGCTCCGCAGGGTGAACAAGGATGATGAGGCTTATGCTTCCGTTACCGCTGCTCTTGATGCAAAGGGTACTCCCTACGACCGCAACGCAGCCTACATTGAGCAGGAAGTTTTCTTTAGCCAGAAGAATGCCTGCCCTGACTGCGGAATTTCTATCCCGGAGCTTCAGCCGCGACTTTTTTCTTTTAACAATCCCTTTGGTGCCTGTCCTGAATGCACGGGTCTTGGCGAAAAGATGGAGTGGGACAAGGACAAGATTATTCCTGATCCGTCCCTTTCTTTTAACGAGCGCGGCATTGATTTTTACAATCCCGAAAGCGAATGGAACAAGACTATGTTTACCGCTGTTGCAAAGGAGGCCGGCTTTTCACTTGACACTCCTCTGAACAAGCTTACCAAAAAGCAGTTTGACTACCTGTGGAACGGAGACGAAGACATTGTCCTTAACTGGGTCTACAGGAAGCAGAGTGGTGAAGGCTACAGCGAATACAGGAGGCCATGGCCCGGAGTGCTTAACGACATGAAGCGGCGCTACAACGAGGCTTGGGGCGATTCCCAGCGGGTGAACATGGAAGAAAAATACATGTCCCGCCACGAGTGTGCTTCCTGCCACGGAAAAAGGCTTAGGCCAGAGGCACTTTGCGTTACCATTGGCGGAAAGAACATCTGGCAGCTTACGGAACTTTCCGTTTTGCAGACAATTAAATTTTTTGATGAACTTGATTTGAGCGAGACCGAGACAAAGATTGCATCCCAGGTTCTAAAGGAAATACGCAACCGCCTTAACTTTTTAAAGAACGTTGGCCTTGAATACCTTACCCTAGAACGCAGTGCGGCAACCCTTAGCGGTGGTGAGGCTCAGAGAATCAGGCTTTCCACCCAGATTGGAAGTGCGCTTACCGGCGTAATGTACGTACTGGACGAGCCTAGCATTGGGCTTCACCAGAGGGACAACCAGAGGCTTATAGACAGCCTTACCTATTTGCGCGACATTGGAAACACGGTTATCGTAGTTGAGCATGATGAACAGACCCTCCGTACCGCTGACTGGCTAATAGACATAGGGCCGGGGGCTGGTGTTCACGGCGGGCAAATCATGGCAAGCGGTTCCCCTGAATTTGTGGCTTCCTGCAAGGACAGCATTACAGGGCGTTACCTGGCAGGGCTTATTAGAATGAAGATTCCCTCTGAGCGCAGGAAGGGCAACGGTTCTTTTGTTAGCATTGAAGGTGTTAGCGAGCACAACCTAAAGGACATAAGCGTAAAGATTCCTCTTGGGGCATTCACATGCATTACGGGTGTTTCTGGCAGCGGAAAGTCAACCCTGCTCAACGATGTCTTCTTCCCTGCCGCAAGCAACAAGATTATGAAGACCGACTATCCTGCCGGTGCCTACAAAAAAATTACCGGTCTTGAAAACATAGACAAGGTCATAAGCATTGACCAGTCGCCGATTGGACGCACTCCAAGAAGCAACCCGGTAACATACATTGGTGTCTTTGACAAAATCCGCGAACTGTACGCAAGCCTTCCAGATGCAAAGGCACGCGGCTACAAGAACGGAAGGTTCAGCTTTAACGTAAAGGGCGGACGCTGCGAAAACTGCCAGGGTGCGGGTACAATTACAATCGAGATGAATTTCTTGCCGGACGTTTTTATCCAGTGCGATGTGTGCCGTGGAAAAAGGTTCAACAGGGAAACGCTTGAGGTTCTCTACAAGGGCAAGTCTATAAGCGATGTTCTTGACATGACGATTGAAGAGGCTGCTTCTTTCTTTGACAGCATTCCTCACATTGCAAGAAAGCTTCAGACGCTAAAGGACGTTGGTCTTGGCTACATACAGCTTGGGCAGAGTGCGCTTACTTTGAGCGGCGGAGAGGCACAGCGAGTAAAGCTTGCAAGCGAACTTGCCCGTCCTTCCACCGGCAAAACCCTTTACATACTGGACGAGCCTACGACAGGCCTTCACTTTGTGGACATAAAGCAGCTGATGGGTGTTATCCAAAAGCTTGTGGACAAGGGCAATACCGTTGTGATGATTGAACACAACGTGGATGTTATCTGCCAGGCGGACTACATAATAGACCTTGGCCCGGAAGGTGGTGACGGCGGTGGAAGAGTTGTTGCAACCGGTACCCCGGAAGAAGTTTCCCTTAACAAGAAGAGCTGGACCGGACGCTATGTTGCAGAAATGCTTGAGCGCGAAAAGGCTAGGGGAGAAGTAAAAGAATAACCCATGAGCCTTAGACCTTTGCAAAGAAAATTTGTTTTCCTCATCATTAGGTGCTTGCTGCTGGTTTTCTTTGCATTGGGCGTAAAAGTTTGGGCTGACGACTCTAATTCACAGACTTCCGTAATAACAATCGTAAACGCAAACAAGACCGAATACGTAAAGGATTCCGTTACCAAGGAAGAGCAGATTGTGCTTACCGGTGCGGTTGTGGTAGAAGTTGCCCAGGGCAGCGTAAAAACAAAGATAAGCGCATCCAAGATAAGCTACAACCGCGAGACCAATATCCTATATGCCCAGGGCGACGTTGTTATGGAGCAGACTGGCGGTAAGGCTGGAGAGCAGAAGATTACGGCTCAGACCGTTCTTTTTAACACCCTTACCTACGAAGGAATCTTTGACGGTGGCCGCGTTATTCAAACCCAGAGCGATGCAATAAATTTGCCATCTGGTTCCACACTGGTAGTTTCGTCTTCTATGTTCGGAAAGAATTCGGAAAACACGATTGTCTTTAAGAACGCTTCGCTTACATTTTGTGATGATGAAAATCCCCACTGGAAAATCCGAGCTACAAAGATTTGGGTTCTTCCCGGAGGAGAATTTGCTTTCTTTAACGCAATGCTTTTTATTGGCGAGATACCGGTGCTCTACCTTCCTGCATTCTATTATCCCAAGGACGAAATAATTTTTAACCCAACGTTCGGTTACGATACAAGGCGGGGGTATTACTTCCAGTCTACCACATACATCTACGGTCGAAAGCCCCTTGAAGCAGATTCCACTTCTTCGTCTGAAGATGATGACAAGGATGATGAACTTGGCAAGGGCCTTTACAACTTTATGAAACCCACCAAGCTAAAGGAGCAGAGAAGGGAAGGAATTGTTCTTCACAACCTGGATGAAGATTATACCGGAGACACAAGCAATTACCTTAAGCTTATGTTTGACCACTACAGTACGCTTGGAACCATGGTAGGTTTTGATGCCGTCTTTAAGCCGGAAAAATATCTTTCAAGCTTTAATGCCAACTTGAATTTGGGTTTTAGCAACACTGTTTTTATGGACAGCACGGGCGAAGTCTACACACCCTATTCTTCTGCCGGAGAAAGCTATAAGGACAAGGCAAATCTTTTGGGAATAAAGACGCCCTTCCGTTACAGCGGAAATTTGGCGGTTAGCGGTACAAGCCCATTCAACTTTAAGGTTTCCATGCCAATATATTCAGACCCGTATTTTACTGATGACTTTGGTGAGCGCACAGAATACATGGACTGGATTTCCTTTCTTACCAGGGGTGCAAAGGATGAGGATGACGATGAGGATGAAGACAAGGTTAGCGTTTCTTCTTACACATGGAATGCATCCGCTTCGCACAGCTTTAACATTCCCGACTACCTAAAGCCTTTTTTGCAGAATGTTTCCATTACGGATATAAGTTCATCTGTCATCTTTAATTCCAAGACGAATACTGCTATTGCTTCCGAAGCTACGGACGACTGGTATTTGTACACACCGGAAAGAATGTTCTTTTATCCTTCCCAGGTGACTCCCTTAAAATTTAGTGCGAACGTTGCGGGCTCAATTATAAAGTATCCTCTTGAAGAAAAAAGATCAAAGCCGGTATCTTTTCCATACGAGCTTTCCGTTCCAGAGGAATTTTCTGACGCAAAGAAAAAGGATGGCAATGCTGAATCTGAAGTGCAGGAAGATAAGGAGCAGGACAAAGTTAATGATGGCAGCGTTTTGGGTGAAAAAGACCTTCCTTCACTGAACGTGCGCTCGGACATACGTGTTACAAATATTTCTGACATTGACTACGAGCTAAAATATTCTATTACGCCGCAGTTCACTTCGCAGTTTGCATACGATTCAACAAAGCTTTCCAAGCCGGATGATTTTAAGTGGAGCGAGAGGCAGTCAAGCTATTATCAGGTTACATCCCCGGTTGTGCTTACAAGCGGCCTTTCTTTTAGGGACTCAATGTTTGGAATGAAGAATGTTCTTACATATACGCCCCTTTACCAGACCCACCCCAGCCTGGACGGATATTCTGATGCAGATGCCGCTACTGTCCGAAAGACAGACTACCAGGCCCGCAAGAACGATTTGAACGTGGATAATGGCATTTCCGTAAAGCCTTTGATTTATAATGAAGTGTTCAAGAATTCCAGCATAGACTGGAACACATCCATAAGGCTTGTAAGGACTCAGTTTATAGGAGACGAAGAACATCCTGAGTGGGACTACCTTACCGCAGACTTAAATGACGAGGAGAGCGTTACAGAGCACACACTCAGCGCGACCCTTTCTGCAGAAGAGGGTAAGGATTTTTCGCAGAGGCTTATCCTTTCCACGACCCTTCCGCCGCAAAAGGACAAGTATGAGGGCAACTTAAGGTTCACTTTCCCATATACTGAACTTACCTTTGCATCTGGCTTTGAAAAAATAGAGGAAACTGTAAGCAATGACGTGGTGGAAAACTGGCGCAAGCTTCCATTCAAGCAGTCTGCATCCCTAAAATTTTTGGACGGAAAATTTGCACTAACCCAGTCTTACAATTACAATCTGGAAGAGCACTATTCGGATTCATTCAAGGCGGCACTTTCTTATGGCGGTCTGCAGGTTGCCTATACCGCCGCCTACACTTATGGATATGACTTTGACGAGGAAAGTGGGTGGACTATTAGGAGTGATCGTGAGTTCCTTCCGGAAACTTTTTCTATTGCATATACTTCGGGGCAAAAAAACTTCCGCTACTGGAAGAGGCGCGTTACTTGGGCACCTTCGCTGAACACAAGCATTGTCTATGACTGCATAAGGCCAACCAACAGCTATTTTAAATTTATTCCGGCTGTTACCTTTAAGATAAATAATTTTGTAAACCTTACCTTCAGTTCAGAATCTAGGAACAGCGTAATCTACCGCTATATTCAGGACTATACCCATTCCGGCATAAACCTTCCCGGAGAAACGAATGTGTTCAAGGATTTGCTTAATTCTTTTGCATTCTGGGGCGATGACTCTATGTTGGATGAAGAACAGACAAAGCGACGCTCTTCGGGCTTTAAGCTAAAGAACCTAAAGGCAACCCTCTCGCACGACCTGCATGACTGGGATCTTATTTCCAGCTTTGAGGTAAAACCCCGCCTTATTACAAAAAATGACGGGTCAAAATCATACAACTTTGACCCCTATATTTCTATTTCTATAGTCTGGCGTCCAATGAACGCTATGAAGACCGAGATTGTGGACGAATACGGAGAGCTTAAGCTTAATCCTTAGCTTCTTCTTTTGAGGCCTTGTTTTTAGCCTTTGCTTCTTCAAAGAACTTTTCGTGCTTTTCTATGTTTTCTTGAAGTTTTGCAAGGCCTTCCATATAGTATTTGATTTTTTCGTCACTTGAATTTAGGGCTGCATTTTCTCCGCCTGCCTTTAGCGTTTCCCAAACATATTTTCCAAGCTGGGCAAGTGCTTTGTTCTTTTTCATCTTGAGCTGCTGGAGTTCTATGCTTTTTACGCTCTTGTCTCCAAAGTCGGAGATTGCTACCCCGGCAGTCTTAAGACCCTTCTTTCCGGCTTCGACACCCTTGTCTATGTATTCAAGAATTGTCTTTCCTATTTCTTCCGCAGTAGTCTTTGCGCTGCTTTTGGATCCGCTTTCGCTGCTTTCTGTAGTGCCTGTGGTATAGTCAAAGGTTGTTTCTTTTTCTTCTTCTTCTGCCATAGTTTCCTCCTGTTTATAAATATAACACCAAAAATCTTATAAGGCAACATTTTGTTTTGTGTAAGCGGAAATTGGAAATCAGGTTTGGACTCCACTACCAGAAAAATCTGGCTGAAACTCCATGGTGCGGCGGTAATAGGACTTTCGCTCCCTTCGGTCGCTCCGCGCAAATGGATTTTCATCCAGATTTTTCTTCCCGTTGCGTCCAAACCTGATTTCCGCTTGGTTTACAGAATAAAATATTGTAAAAAGAGATTTACATGTTGTATTTATCCCTATTGTTTACATGGAAAAAGGTTTTTGCTATAATGGCGATGAAAGGATTCTGTTTGATTTCCTGATTAATCACATTTTTAAGAGGTAAAAATGAAAGCTTACTTTGACTTAAAGGGGCAGACCGCTATTGTTACAGGTTGCTCCACAGGCCTTGGCGTTCAGATGGCAAAGGCACTTGCAAACCAGGGCGCAAACATTGTTGCAGTTGCCCGCCGCGTAGAAAAAATCGAGGCTGTAGCTGCCGAGATAAAAAATGAATTTGGCGTGCAGACTCTTGCAGTCCGCTGTGACATAACAGACACACAGGCTGTTGATGACATGGTAAAAAAGGTTATGGACACCTTTGGCAGAATAGACATTCTTGTTAACAATGCCGGTACTGGTGCTGTTGCTCCTGCAGAAGACATTACCGACGAGCAGTTCAACAACGAGATAAACATTGACCTGTTTGGAACATTCCGCGTTGCCCGCGCTGTTGCAAAGGCTGCAATGATTCCTGCAAAGTACGGACGCATAATAAACATTGCTTCCATGTACGGTCTTGTTGGCAATAAGGTTGCTCCTTGTTCTCCATACCATGCCGCAAAGGGTGGCGTTGTAAATTTGACCCGCGGTCTTGCAGCTGAATGGGGTAAATACAATATTACCGTAAACGCAATTTGCCCGGGGTATTTCTATTCACCGCTTACAAAGGAAACACTTGACTCTGACTTCTTCCAGCAGAATGCACAGACTATGATTCCTCTTAGCCGCTATGGAAATGAAGGCGAACTTGATTCTGCCGCAATCTTCCTTGCTGCACCGTCTTCCGCTTATGTAACAGGAGTTGCACTTCCTGTTGACGGCGGTTACACTTCTATGTAAGTTTGTTCCTAAAAAGTTCCCTTGCGTGGTTCTTGAATTAAGATGATTCTTGGAATACGCGCAAGGGATTGGAGCACTGTCTAAAAAATTACTTCCCTGTAATTTTTTAGACGCAAGTTTCCTTACGAAAACTTGCTAAGTTTTTTCTGCCAACAACTGACGTGCCGTCCTTGGCACTCCTTTTTTATGCTAGCGGAAGTGCGGAAAGCCCGGTGGCAGCTTGCTGCCATGCGCCCAAAAAATAGTATAAAAAAATTACATGAGCTGTTCAAAAGAATAGCGCAGCATGTTAAGGAACTGTGCCTTTAAAAGCCTTTTTGACTTTTGCCCTGAAAATTTCATGTCGTAGGCGCTTTCTGCCTCTGCCACTTTTTTTTCTATAAAATCCCTTGTGAGCGGAAGCTTTGTGTAGAGAATCTGGTTTTCAATTTCTACGGGATGGAAAACAATGGGGCCGGCGAGTATGATTTTTATGCTGGCTATGCTGTCGTTTTCCATGTCTGCCAAGAAGACAAAGCTTGCGCTGTCCTCCGTAATTCTTCTGGAAGGTCCCACCCTCTTAAAAATTGCAACTTCGCTTTCGTTTTGCGGAACCCTTACTTTTGTTAAGAGGTAGCCTTCGGGAACTTTTTTGAATTGGGAAAAGGGAATCATCTTTGAGTCGTTGGGCTTTTTTCTGAATTCCAATACTGCGCCAAGTGCAAGAAGCGGCCCCCATAGCGTGCTCTTTTGAGTTCCGTTCTCTTCGCAGCCGGAGCAGATGTTGCCTCCGATTGTTGCAATGTTCCGTACGGGTTCACTTGCGATTGTTTTTATTGCATCGTAAAGAACAGGGCTCATGTTTGTGCGTCCAACGTCAAGGATGCGGGAAAGGGTTACTGCTGAACCAAATTCAATGAAGCGTTCTTTTTTTTCTATGGTGCTTAGTTCTGGGATTGAACTTATGGCAAGGACTTTTTCTGCAAAGGGAAATTTTCCTGTTCCCCCGCCGCGGATTTGCAGTCCGTTTACGTTCTTGAGGTGGTAGAAAACATCGCTGAGCGTGCGGGCAATTAAAAAGGTCTGGTTACTTTTGGACATTTGAATTTTTCTCCTCGCGTGCTTCTTTTATAGCGGATGCTTTTAGGATTCCGTTTAAAAGCGAAATACTGTCTGTGCAGCAGCAGTTCAAGTCCTTTATGTGCTCCATTACCTTTGATGCTGAAGGGTGGGGCGTGTTTTTTAAAATGTAATAGGCTGTGAAAATTTTACCCGCGTTGCAATATCCGCAAAGGTGAATTTCTGCTTCGGAAAAACCGGAAAGAATGTCTTTGTAGAGCAAAAAGTCGTCTTCAGTAAATGCGGTGCTTTTTGGGCTTGAAGTTTTTTTTGCCTTTGGGTCTTCATTTAAAACCGCTTCTTTCTTTTTTGGGTTTGTAAAGAATTCAAGTGTGATGACTTTGTTGTCCCTTACTATTCCACATGGAATCTGGCAGCTGGGGACAGGTTTTCCGTTAAGAAGCACCATGCAGTTGCCGCAAAAACCGTCCTGGCATCCGCATTTTACGCTGAAAATTCCCATTCTTCTTAGGACGTTCAAAAGAGGCTCTGAAGGAATTGCATCCAAGACTGTTTGTTCTTCGTTTAAGTTTACAGGTATCTTCATTCTTCCTTTTCCTTTTTGGAATTTTCCTGCTCCTGTTCAAGAGAAGAAACTGCGTCTACTTCCTGAACAAGCGCCCTTTTGAATTCATCAAGATAGTTTTCGTTTGCCGCTTCAAAGATGCTTTCTATGGAAAGGGGTAGGCTGCTTACGGTGTGGTCAAGTGCCTGCGAAAGAGCCTGTGTGTATGCGGCAGGAATTATATGGAAGACGTTTTCTCCAATCTGCATTGGGGCTTCCTCTGACTCTAAGAACGAAATTTCTATATTCTGAATTTCATAGTCAAGTTTTTCCCTTGCAACAAGTGATGTTAGAATCCTTTGTATTCCAAGGCGCACTGAGCTTTGTGCTGCAACCGGGTTAAGGATTTTTCCTCCGTCAACAAAGACCTGTATTTTTTTTATCTTTTCGCGGAAGGTGCAGGGGTCAAGTTCCAGTTCCAGTATTGCCGCCGCAAATGAAGTGCTGTGGAAGGGCTGGCCGCTGAAGGAGTTTGTGTTCCAAAGTTTTTTTAGCGAGCTTGTTACGGATTTTTGAACCGTAAATGGGAACTCGTTCTTTTTTCTGCTAAGCTTTGTCTTTATTGTCTCGCAGCATTTGCGCAAGAGCTGGGTCATTACGCTGATGTTTGAATAGACCGTTTCCGGTAAAAGAGGCTCTTCGTCTTCCGAAAAGCTTGAATTTATTTTTACGGAAGAAACGTCGTGCTGAAGTATTCCTGTTACCGTTCTTTTCCATATTTCCTGAATGGTTGCGGAAACTGGCGGGCAGTGGATGATGACGGTCTTGTCTTCGGTGTAGGTTGCCTCAAGTGACTGGTCTCCGCCGCCGTAGATTTGTGAGCCAAGGTAGCATGTTCCTGCGAATGAGCAAGCAAAGCCAATTCCCCTTACAGGAGAGTCTTTTGAATGAATGAGTGATGTCCTGTTCTTTTGCCTTCTGTACAAAACCTGCTGGCGGTAGGCTTCGTACTTTCTTTCAAACTCAAGGAAATTTTTTCCGCTTTCGTCAAAAATCATGTAGTAGGACGGAATTGAATATTCAACTTTTTGTGATACGGCACGGACAAAGTCTTCCTTTTCTTTTTTCATTACAACGTCGGTGCCGGAAACTTGCAGGTCTTTTTTTTCAAAGTATTTTTTTAGCTTGAAGGAAAAAGGCATGGCTGTTTTTTTTGTGTCCTTGTCCAGAAAGTTCAGCATCCTTATTTCTACTGGTGAAATCCTACATTCTTCGCAAAGAAGATTCATCTGGTTTTCCACTGCAAAAAATGCAGCTGAATCTACCAGCCTTAGGTCTATGGAAGAAGGTTGGGAAGCGCTGCTGTTTGCCCTTGCCGTTATGCTGACGTTCTGGGGGTTGTAGCATCCGCAGCTTGCAATTACAAGGCGGTCCATTATTTCTTGGGCAAAGGGATTGTGTGCTCCTGCGTCAAAGTCTATGTTTATTTTCATTGCGGCAATTCTTCCGCTTTCGCTTACTCCGGTTTTGTGCCTTATGGTTACAGGGCGCATTGTGTCCATGTAGAGTTCCTGCTCTTCCCTTGTGTAGACGAGCTTTACCGGTTTTCCGCACATGTAGGAGGCAACTGCAACCTGGCTTGCTACGATTGAGTTGTACCAGATGCTGCTTGAGCCTTGGTTGAAGGACTTTGTTTTTTTTATGATTATGTCTTCCGTGTTTAGCGAAAGGGCTGCGCTTAGGGTTTGCCTAAGGTTGCTTATCCACTGGGTTGGGGTGTAGACCGTAAGTGTTTTTCCGTTGTAGTCGCAGATTGCACCGTTTGGCTCGTTAAAGTCTGGTATGTTTATTTTGTATGACCATTCGTGTTCAATTACGTGTGCGCAGTTTGCAAAGACTTCTTCTATGCCGCCTTCTTTTTTAAAGCAGGGGCCGCTTTGAACTTTGCGCTCTGCAAGTACGTCTGAAAATATTTCCCTAAGGCTGTCTTCTTCTTTTTGTTCTGAGGGCTTTTTTTCTTTTGAAATGCCTGTGATTCCAAGTTCCTGAAGGATGGCAAGGGGAGTGTCCTCTTCTTTTTCTTCTTCGTCGCTGTTTAATTTTAGCGATGCTTCAAGTGTTTCTTTTGAGCATTCAATTTTGAATTGGCCTGCAAGCTCTTCAAGGACGGCTTCGTCTGGTCCCGCAAGAATTCCGACTGGTTCTCCAGGGTAGAGGATTTCTCCTTCGCAGAGGATTGGGACGCGGCCAAGGGTGTTGCCTATAAAGTGCTGGCCTGGAATGTCGTGGGCTGTAATCCAAAAGTAGCCCTCGGTAAGGTCGGGGTAGGAGATTTTTGTTATGCGACCAGTTTCCATGCAGCGGATTATCTTTGCATGAATCATGTCCTTTAGCTCTAGGTCGGAATAGAACTTTGCCTCGAAGGAAACGGATGAAGGCTTTGTGCTTCTTTTTGCTTCTGTGCCGGGCGCTTTTTTTGCGCTGGCTTTTGTTGCGGTGGCTTTTGTTGCGGTGGCTTTTGTTGCGGTGCTTGCAGTCTTCTTGGCGCTTTGCTTTCTTTCTTTTGCTTCTGGCTTTGCGGCTTTTTTTGCGCTGGTTTTTGCACTTGCTTTTGCATTTGTGCTGGTTTTTACTGTGGCACTTGTGCTTGCTTTTGCCAGTGGCTTTGCTTTTGTATTTACACTTGCGTTTGCATTTGCTTTTTCTTTTGCGCTTGCTTTTTCTTTTGCACTTGCTTTTGCATTTGCACTTGCACTTGCGTTTTCTTTTGTTCTGCCTCTTTCACTTGCGTTGGCTTTTGCATTTGCCTTTTCTTTTGCACTGGCTTTTGCACGTGTGCTGGCTTTTACTGTGGCACTTGTGCTTGCTTTTGCCAGTGGCTTTGCTTTCGTACTTGCGCTTGCTTTTGTATTTGCGCTTGCTTTTGTATTTGCACTTGCTTTTGTATTTGCACTTGCTTTTGTATTTGCACTTGCTTTTGTATTTGCACTTG
>ODAI010893867.1_pt1 | contig 18392 bp, 19 predicted proteins | sample 1539321 | NCBI WGS metagenome assembly ODAI01 (sample SAMN02144231, study PRJEB22623) | gut metagenome | biome: sheep rumen | host: Ovis aries | place: New Zealand | reverse complement strand
TTATCAGCACCTTTTGGAAGTAGTGCTGACAAAACACCAAACGAACGAGAAAGGAGCTTCTTGTTCTTTGAAATTGCTGACAAATTACCAAGCTGGTCACGAATCGTCAAGAAGTCACTTAAATCGTTATATGATTTCATCTTCTTTGAAAGATTTTCAATCATGGCTTTCTTGCCATCAGCTACTGCCTGCTGGCCACCAGCAATCATTGCAAAGAATAAAATCAAGCCAACGCTAGCTGATGCTACTACGATACAAAGGAAGAAGATGAAATTGCGCATTTTAAGCGCTTTAATCATCTCGCCTTTAATATCTGGTACAAGGTTAATTTCACGCGCCATTAGTCATTACTCCTTTCCGAAAGGCCAATTACCACGGCGAATTCGCTTGCAACTGGCATGAGCGCCTGTTTTTGTTCAGGCAACGTGCGAACCATTTGCCAAGGATCACCCTTCATTGATGGAACATTCGTACGCGCTTCAATGTATTCTGGGAACAAAGGAATTCTACTTGCATAGCCAGAAAGCACAATACCTCCAACCTTACCATTTAGGTATTTCGTCTGGAAGAAACGTACTGATTTCGTTAATTCTGATGCGTAGCTTTCTAGAATATGGCTAAGTGTCTTGAACACTTGTCCTTCAACTTTATCCTCTGCAAGACCGAATTTCAAAATGAATTGTCTTGCCTGATCTTCACGAACATCAAGACCACCTGCCAAAGTCTTTACGAAATTAGAGAAACCACCAGGAATTGTACGCACCAGGCGTGGTTGGTTACGAAATACAATTACAAGGTCAGTTGATCTTTCACCGAGGTCTACAATCATTGTTGCATCCATTGCACCAGGAATAGCTAAAGCTCTTGCCATTGCAAGAGGCTCTGGTTCCATAGCTATAATATTAAGACCAGTTCTTTCAATTGTTTCCATGGTAGATTCAGCATATTCTTTAGCGATAGAAGAAACGAGAACTTCAGTTTTGGCTGGGTCATTTGGGCTTGGTCCAAGTACAACATAATCTGCTTTTGCGTCACTCATTGCCATTGGTACATACTTATCAATTTCGTACTTAAAGGCTTTTTGTAATTCCTTTTCTGGCATTGTGTCGGTTTCGACAATTGAAGTAAAGGTCTTTCCTGCTGGAAGCCCAATCGCAATATTCTTAGTTTTGATACCTGCCTGATTTACAGCACCCATAATCGCCTCACCGAGACGCTTGCGGCCGAGATCAGAGCTATCGTTAATTAGTTTTTGGTCACAAGGAACATATGCGTACTTCAAAAGTTGCCAACCATGCTGAGAGTTGCCAGCAAGCTGTACGATTCGCATCGAACTTGTCCCAATATCAAGGGAGAAGAAATCGCCCACGCCATGTAATAAGTTCATAAGATAATTATAAGCTTAATCTTTTTATTTTGCAAGAATTAAATCATAAAAACGTTCTAAGTTTCCAGTGCGGCCTTTAAGATCATTATCACGTTTATTCATCACAATGAAACCATTTGACTTCAGAAAGAATTCAAACTCTTTAATTATCTGACGTCGAATAGATTCATTCTTTACAACACCACGATTTAGCTGAGCTGGAGTAGCTTCAAATTGTGGTTTCAACATCACAAGAAACCTCGTATCATTTTTTGCGAGATGCAACTTTACATATTTTAAAATTTTTGCAAGCGATACGAACGAAACATCCGCCACTACCACATCCGGTTTGTCACTTTCATCGAGTCTAAAATAAAACACATCAGTTTTTTCATGTAGCTCAACTCTAGAATCAAAACGAAGTGGTGCTTTCATCTGGTTCGTACCTTTTTCAACAGCAATTACCTTTTTTGCGCCATTCTTAAGTGCAAGTTCAGTAAATCCACCTGTTGATGAGCCAATATCTAGCACCACCTTGTCTTTAAAATCAAAATTGAAGGCAGAAGCAGCGCCCTCAATTTTTTGATAGCCTCTATTTACGGCCGCGGTATTCATAAGTATCTGTGTCCACCGAAACCATTTCGCCCTGCTTAATAAATGCAGGTACCTTGATAACAACGCCAGTTTCAAGCGTTGCATCCTTCATGACAGAAGAAGTGGTATCACCTTTAACTGCAGTTTCAGTATAGGTTACTTCAAGCCAAATATTTTTTGGCAAAACCAAGTTAATCGGTGTGCCATTATAGAATTGGATTTCCATTTCATCGCCATCTTTCATGAAATCTTTCATATCGCCAACCATGTCGGCGGAAAGTTCATATTGTTCAAAAGATTCTGGATCCATGAAATAGAATTTTTCATCGTCACGATAAAGATACTGCACTTTACGAGTAGTAACTTCTGCTGGTTCAATTTTTTCCTGGCCTTTAAAAGTCTTTGGGAGAAGGGCGCCTGTAACGAGATTTTTTACTTTCACGTTAACAATCGAGCCACCTCTACCCATTACTTTTTGGGAGTACTCCACCACTTTATACGGCTGGCCGTCTAAAGTAATAAGAGTATTTTTCTTTAGATCTGTTGGTCCGTACATTCTTTACTCCTTAGTTATTTGATACAAATGGCAAAAGTGCTAGATGACGAGCACGCTTAATTGCTACAGCAAGTTGGCGCTGTTGCTTGGCAGATAGACCAGTCTTTGAGATTGGCTCAATACGACCATAAGCATCAATATAGCGTTGCAAAGTCTTCGTATCACGATAGTCGAAATAAAGATTTGGATCGTTTTTCAATCTTTTCATTTTACATCCTTCCTTCGCTTAAATTATTAGAATGGAACTTCATCAAGTTCAATTTCTTCCGGGATATCATCAGGAACGTTTTCTTCCTGCGACGAATTACCTGCCGGAGCGCTGTAACCGCCCGAAGCATTACCACCATCTTTTCCGCCCACAAAGTTAAAATCTTCAACTACGATTTCTACACTTGAGCGTTTATTTCCGTTCTTGTCTTCCCAAGCACGTTGGCTAAGACGACCAGACACTAACACACCTGTGCCTTTTTTTGCATAACGAGATACGGTTTCTGCTAGTTTGCCCCATGCGGAACAATCAATAAACGATACCTCTTCTTTTTGTTCACCATCATTACCACGATAAGTGCGATTGACAGCTACTGTAAAACTACAAACTGACGAACCACCAGTAGTGGTACGAAGTTCTGGGTCACGGGTGATGTTACCAGTGATAATTGCTTTGGAAAATCCGCGCATAAATTACTCTCCTTGTTTTTCGTTAGACTCTACTTCTTCAGTATCCTCTTCCTTCTGTTTGCGACGAGAAGCATATTTTGCTTTACGCTCGTCAACACGAACTAGAAGGTAACGGAGAACTTCATCGGTAATGTTGAGAACACTCGAAAGCTTAGCTGGAGCTTCAGCTGGGAGCTCAACGTCAATGAAGTAATACACAGCAAAATCCTGACCGCTGATAGAATATGCCAAGCGTTTCTTGCCATCATTTTCCTCTTTGGTGATTTTACCGCCGTTGTCTTCAATAAGTTTCTTGACCTTATTGATGACTGGATCCAGATTCATTTCAAGATCTGGATGAAATAGGATTGAAAGTTCGTATTCTTTCATGTGACTCCTTTGGTTAAAGCAAACGCGAACAAATTACCGTTTGCTGAGCTAATATTACCGGTAAATTATAGCACAGAGGCGGAAAAATGTCTAGTTTTCCGCCTCTTGAATTAATCTAATGATTATTTGTCCCAATCAAACTTGTGACCGTAATGACCGTATCTTGCAGTTTCTTCGTAAATAGGACGCTTCAAATTAAGGAATTTAATGATACCGCGTGGTGTCAAATCATATCCTTCAATTTCTTCTGCTTTGCCATCAATAATCACGGTTTGTTCGAGTGGCTCAGCCTTGCCAATTGCATACGCAAGACGCACTAATACTTCATGCGCTCCACGTTTTTTCAAATAATCTACTGCAATTTTACGTGCCATATATGCAGCCGAACGGTCAACCTTCGATGGATCTTTGCCAGAATAACAACCGCCACCAATTGCAATACGTGGACCATAGTTATCAACGATTAATTTGCGACCAGTAAGCCCGGTATCTGCATCAAAACCACCTTGTTGCCAGTCACCAGCTGGATTCAAATGTAGTTCTAGCCTACCTTTTAAGTCTTTATCTTTAACGAACTGGTCAACCATTTCTTTAAGTTCGGCCTTAGAAACATTTTGGAAACTTGTTACAATTGAATCAATCGTACCATCTGGTGCAATTGTTACTTGTGTTTTACCGTCATACGGGTATTTGGCGTAAATAAACTCATTCAAATTTCTAGATAGGACGACTTCAAGCGGAAGCATTTCTGGTGTTTCATCACAGGCGTAACCAATCATAATACCTTGATCACCTGCACCACCAGTATCAACGCCTTGTGCAATTTCTGGTGATTGCTTCACAATCTTGGTATGGACCTCAATATCTTCCCCTGCAATTCTTTTCACAATTGCCGGAATATCAACATCACCTTTTGATGTAATCTCGCCAGTCACAAATACTACACCGTGTCCACCACAAGTTTCTGCTGCCACGCGTGAATCTGGATCCTGCTTTAAATATGCGTCCAAAATCGCATCTGAAATTTGGTCACAAAGTTTATCTGGATGTTTTGGAGAGACACTCTCCGCTGTTCTGTAGAACATATCTTTCCTTTCTTGGACGGATTTACCACCTTGGTAAAACTAGGTTGGTAGGGGGTCAACGGGCCGTTCCCTCACCCCTTCTTGATATTAATATTGTCTTTTAATTGTAGCACGAAAAACTAACAATTACTAGAAAAAACCTTAATACTCTTCTGGCATCTCTGCGCCACCAGCATTTGCTAGTTGGTCAAATTCATCCATTGAAGTAATTAAAAGATCGCGTGGCTTGTTACCATTTTGTGGTCCAATTACGCCGATTTCTTCAAACCAGATTGCAAGCCCCGATACGAACCCATGACCTTTACCTAGGTAAGTTTGGAGCATCGCAGTAGAGAACTTACCCTTATTTAGCGATATTTCTACAGCTTTTCTTACCACCGGATCATTCGGATCAAATCTACGCCCGAGGTCACCAATCGCGCCACCAAGTTCTGGACCCATTCCTTTAATTGCCACAGCCTGCGCAATCACTTCTTTATTATAATTAGGCGGACGTTGTTCACGGAGGAAATTCGTCACTTTTTCGATATCCTCATCTGGTGACCAAGCACCCTGAATACGTTCCGGTCCGTTTGTAGTCTTTTCGGTAGAAAGAAGCATATCACCCTGGCCAAGTAGTTTTTCGGCACCAGACAAATCAAGGATAATGCGCGATTCCATCGACGTTAATACACGGAATGCAATACGCGAAGGAATATTACCTTTAATAAGACCGGTAATTACTTTCACAATCGGCTTCTGAGTTGCAAGTACTAAATGCATACCAGCCGCACGGCCAAGCTGCGCTACACGCACGATTAAAGGTTCCAGCTCCTTTGAAGCCTGCATCATAAGATCGCTCATCTCATCAATCACGATAACAATATAAGGCATTTTGCTGGTGCTATTCTTTTCTTCCTCAGTTATCTCAGACTCATCTTTTTCTTTAAGCGCCTGAGCTTTGGCTTCCATTTTTTTGTTATATTCACTAATTTTCTTTACTTTTTCTTCAGCCATCAATGAATAACGGCGATCCATTTCATTGGCTGCCCATTTCATCGCTGAAAGTGCCTTGGTTGTATCCGTAATTACTGGCGTAAGTAGGTGTGGGATATCGTTATACTGTACCATCTCCACCTGCTTTGGATCCACGATAATTAATCGCATATCAGATGGTGAATTACGATAAAGAAGCGACATAATAAGCGTATTTGTCATCACGGACTTACCAGAACCAGTAGTACCAGCAATGAGAAGGTGCGGCATTCCGGCAAGATCCGCTACTACTGGATTACCAGAAATATCTTTACCAATTGCAAAAGTTAGTGGTTCTTTTGCCTGTTTCCATTCTTCGCTTTCAATAATGCCACGAAGCGACACAGACGCTGGTTTTACATTTGGCACCTCAACACCAATTAGCTGTGTACCCGGAATCGGAGCTTCAATACGCACCGTCTTCGCCGACAAATTATAGGCGAGCTCTTTATCACGTGCCGCAATTTTTGCAAGGTTCACCCCGCCTGGTGCCCTCAAAGTATACTGTGTGACGCGCGGGCCGATATTAGCGTCTTCCATCTCAACTTCAATACCAAATTCAGAAAAAGTCTTTTGAATAATATATGCATTTTGCTTAACATTGCCTGGATCTTGTGGTGATTGTTTTTTACTAAGAAGCGCTGTGGTTGGCATCTTCCATTCTGGGTCCGACAACGAAACCAACGCCTTTTCCTCTGCAGGTTTACCCGCTACCGCCGGCTTAGCTGCAACTGGCTCGTGTATTTCTGGTGTCTTACTCCTACCAAAGAATCCTCTGGCTTTCACTGGTTCTTTTGGCGCTGCCGCAGCCGCACCAAGCCCAGAATTCACTTTAATTTCAATCTGACCAAGCTTTTTCTCATCATTCTCTTTTACGGCCTCTTTTTTACCTGGCTTTACCATATTTGTAGTATCTTTAAAGAGTGTAATTGGCGAAACCTGTAGAATAAACGCTGTCGTAATAAAAATCAGAACAATATATATAAATATCACTACGCCCTGATCCAACAAATTCGTAAACACACCATTCATCCATTTACCTACCGAGCCACCATTATTCCAAATTGCACCAATACCAGACACCCAAAGAATCATCAGAATGCTTGCAAAATAAACCGGAATCGCGATACGATTGTTTTCACTTCTTAAAATTCTTACACCAATATAAGCTAGAAGTGCCGGCAAGAAAAAGGTCGCCACACCAAGCATACTCTCGAAGAATTTGTGTACCATATTAAGCACCGATCCGCCCTGGCCAAACCAGGTAAGTACAAAGAAGAACGCGAGTGCTATCATAAGAATTGCTGAAATTTGTCGCCAGAATCCACCTGGAAGTTCATGTTCTACTGGAGCTTCTTTTCTAGCACGAGATTGTTTTCTAGATGTTTTTCGTCTTTTTGCTACCATAACTTTTATTATAACATAGTTTTAAGCTTTTGCTTATTTTGAAAAGATAAAGGCCCGAGATTACTCTCAGGCCTAGTTGGGACTTAACCATACATAGCAGTTTGAATTCTATCGTATAGAGTGCATGCAGCTTCATACTGCTTTTTAGTTTTGCGGTCGCGAGAATCAGCGAGGACTTCGAGAACTTCATCAAGGCGCGACACCAAAGTCGCCAGATTCTCCTTACCCGCTAATTCGCGGACGGAACACTGACGATAGTCAGCTTTAGTTATGTACCTTGAAAAACCTCTTTTCACGTCTTCGAGCTCGTTTATTGCCCAATCTAATGTTCCGATACATGCCATAGCTTTTTACCCCCTATTCTGTGGTGTATCTCTCATAATTATAGCACAGAACGCCAAAAAAGTCAAGTTTTGACGGTAATAAAGCTTTGTGGTAAAATATAAAGATATTGGACCGTCGCCAAGCGGTAAGGCACTGGGTTTTGGTCCCAGCATTCGCAGGTTCGAATCCTGCCGGTCCAGCCAAGAAAGAAAAACGAGAGCTTGCTCTCGATTTTTGTTTCTTGCGACCGGTCTTGGATGACTATCCTGCCGGTCCAGCCAAACGAAGTGAAAACAAATCATGAGCAAGCTCATGATTTTTTGAACGAGTGAAGGCTGGACTTAGCGTGCATCAGCACGCGTCTCCAGCCAAGAAAGAAAAACGAGATTTTACTCTCGCTTTTTTGTTATAATTATCTTATGTTAGATCGTTTCCTCGAAGCTCAAAACTGCGTTGTATATGGCGAACTTAGCCAGTATGAAACTGCCAAAAAAGAACTCGAAGCTGGCCAGAAGCTCAGCCACTGGATGTGGTATATTTTCCCGCAAATCCGTGGCCTTGGTCAAAGCGAATTTGCCATAAAATATGGTATTTCAAATATCAAAGAAGCTGCTGATTATTTCAATAATGCTGTACTCGGTACGCGTCTTGAAGAGCTTATTAAAATCGTCAATCAAATCGAAGGCAAAACAGCCGAAGAAATCTTCGGCCGTATTGACGCAATGAAATTTTTATCCTGTCTCACTCTTTTTCTTCAAGTTGCACCAGAAAACCAAATCTTAAATGACGCTATTAACAAGTATTACGACGGTAAACTCGACGAAAAGACTCTTAAAATCCTTGATAAGCAAAAACTATTTCTTAAATAGTTTCAGTTTTGCTACTTCAAAATTGATAGCATTTTTTTGGAACAAAGAAATTGTGAGCTTCAAAATGATTGCCGCAAATATTGCGATTTCTATTAGCCCAATTATTAGCTCAACTGGGCTTAATGTTCCGAACGCACTCCTTAGCATTAATGCCACCGGTGCCGAAAGCGGGAAATAAGTTAGAAAATGCACCATTATGCCTGGCGTAGTCGCCATAAATGCCTGCATGAAATAAAGCGGGAAAACTGAAGCAACTATTACCGGGCCAATATATTGCGATGCGTCTCTAGCAGTTGGCACTAATACACCAACCATCGTATTTGCCGCCGCGAAAAGAAGTATCGAGAGAACAAACAAAGCAATATTAGAAATAATAGATACAGGATCAATCTCTATCATTCCTACAATCGAAGAAATCATTGGATTATCACGACTTAAAATCAAAAGAATAATAATTGGGATGACTAGAACTAAAATCTGCACCGCGCCAAGCGCCAACATGCTTATTATCTTCCCAATAATTAGATGCTTTGATGAAACGTCCGTTAGAATCATTTCCGAAATTCGGTTTTCTTTTTCCTCTACTACTGTCATGAGTAATCTTGACCCAAACATCACCATAAAGACGAAGTAAATAGCAAGGATCGCAAACGGAATGATTGCCTTCCCTAATGCGTTTGAAGGCTCACCAGTTGAAGTTAGCTTGTTGTCTTTAATCTCGTATTCACCCGCAATCGCCATCGCATCAATTGCATCGACCCTTTGACGAGAATATTGATTAAGAATGACTTTAAGATAGTTACCATCAAAATTAAATATTTCTAGCCCCTCCGAAATATGATAAAACTCCGCCTTTTTTGTTTCTAAAAAGTCTTTCGGAATATAGAAAAACAGTTCCGTTTCACCTTTTTTTACAGCCTCAACACCTTCAGCCTCAGTTTCATAACGATTAAATGGGTTGTCTTTTGGTAAAATGCCCGCATCGTCAGTTATTGCGACCGTTGTGTCTTCCGATATTTCCGGTGTAGTATCAACATTGTCCATTCCAGCGAAAAAGCTAATCAAAAACACTACGCCAATCAAAATTGGCATAAAAAGCACAGCTATCCAAAACGACGGTTTTTTGAGTTGTCTAATAATTTCAAATTTTATGACAGTTTTAATTGGACTGTTCATCTTCACCTCCATATACTTCTACGAAGATTTGGTCAAGTGATTTACCGCCAAACTCTTTTTTAATATCTGAAATCTTCCCATAAGCTCTTGCTACACCGTCTTTTAAAAGAAGTGCCCTATCACATAGCCTTTCAACCTCATCCATATAATGTGTAATCATAATAATTGCCGTACCTTTTTTATGAAGCTCGTCAATAATATTCATCAAAAGTCGGCGGTTTACTGGATCAAACCCTTTAGTTGGCTCATCGAGGATTAGAAGCTTTGGATCATTCATAATAGTAATTCCAAGCTGAATCTTTTGCTGTTGACCACCAGAAAGTTTTTCAACTTTTTGATTGAATTTATCTTCAAGACCTACTCGCTTTAGATATCTCATACTCCATTCGCGCGGGTTTTTGAGTCCTCTGAGCTCACCAAAATAAACCATATTATCGATAACAGTTTCTTTACGATATAGCCCTCGTTCCTCTGGCAAATAGCCGACTGTTACCGCCGAATCTTCTGGATTATATTTTTTCCCATCAATTAATAATTCCCCGCCCGTGGGTGTGTAAAATCCGAGTAATGCACGAATCGTCGTAGTCTTACCGGAACCGTTCGAGCCAAGGAAACCGAATATTTCACCCTTTTTTACATCAAAACTTAAATCCTTGATAACTGTTTTGTTATCAAACATCATTTTGAAGTTTTTTACCTCAACAATTTTATCCATATAATTATTATAACACCACTAAATGCTTATGCTATAATATAGCCATGGATGAAGCATCTATTCAATTGAAGCGCCGCGAAAATGAGGAGAATTCTACCGCATCTCGTGCTAGAATTCTTGGCCTCCCATATCTCGATTGCCGTCCATTTGAAGAAAATATTCCTCTAATTCAAGGTCTTCTTAAAATCGATGAAATGCATCGTGATTTTATTTTGCCACTTCATAAAGGCGGTGGTGAAGAACATTTTCAGTTCTTAGTGACGAGCCAAACTCCACGCTCGCTTATCCAAAAAATGCGCGATGATTACACCACACGTGGCGAACGCGTAGATTTCTTCCTCATTTCAAATTCCGCTTATAAAGTTTTAATGCTTCGCTACGATCCGCCAAAAGAAATTGTTTACGATGATATTAAAATCGCTGGCGAAGGCGATTCCGCTACTATTTCTGCTGTTTCGCAAACCTTAAACACTGTTTCCACTGAACGAATTTTTGACTTTCTCATTGACCAAGCAGATAAACTCGGCGCTTCCGATATTCATATTGAAAACATGAAAGACGAAATTCGCATCCGTATGCGCGTTGACGGTCTTCTCCACCCAGTCGCAAATATTGATAAAGACAAATATCGTATTTTTATGGGCGAGCTTAGCTCCCGCGCCAACGTTTCTACCGCTTCAAACAAGCCACAATCCGGCCACATGCAAAAAGACGTCACCCGTGATGGCGCCACCCACACTTTGAATATTCGTGTTGAAACTATCCCAACCATGCATGGCCAAGATGCAGTACTTCGTCTCTTTAATTTCGACGAGTCGCTCTTAAATCTTGATTTACTTGGTCTTTCCGATGAAGAACGTCACGAAATTGATGAAGTGATTTCCCATCCACGCGGTATGGTACTAATGGTTGGTCCTACAGGTTCTGGTAAATCTACCACACTTTATTCCATACTTAACGCACTTAATACTTCCGATCGCAAAATAATTACACTTGAAGACCCAATTGAATACGGCATCACCGGCATTTCGCAAATCCCAATCAATACTACTGGCGGTGGTTCGTTTGCCGACGGCCTTCGCTCTGTACTACGTCTCGACCCAGACGTTGTGATGGTGGGCGAGATTCGTGACGGCGATACTGCAAAAACTGCTATCCAAGCTTCCATTACTGGTCACCTAGTGCTTTCATCCTTCCACGCTAATTCCACGGCAGCCGCTTTTTCAAGGATGATTGATTTAATTGGCGTAAATCCAATTTTTGCTAGCTCCATTCGTCTCATTGTCGCACAGCGTTTAGTCCGTAAATTATCAGACGACAAAGCTCCTCGCGAAGCTACCGAAGCTGAAACGAGCTACATCAAAAAAGTTCTTGCAGATGTTCCAAAGGAAAAGCTCCCAATTTCAGACTTAGACCACATTACTCTTTATGATCCAGTCCCAACCGAAGAACACCCATTTGGTTATAACGGTCGTGTTGTTATCATGGAGCAAATGCTCGTAACAGAAGATATCCAGAAATTCATCCGTGGCGATGTCGCCGATATTCATACCGAAGCTATTGAACAAGCTGCCAAGAAAAACGGTATGCTAACTCTCGAGCAAAAAGGCGTACTAGCCGCCCTTCGTGGTGATTCCACCCTATCCGAAGTTTCTCGTGTAATATAAATTATGGTATAATAATAGTTATGAGTGATAAAGTTATTTCTGACTATAATGGTTACGATTATAAAAAAGAATTCTGGGAAAATGTAGATCGCGAATACGAAGATCAGGCCGATCGCATGGCGATCCGTCGTTTGCTCCCAAAAAGAATGGAAAAATTTGCTGATATTGGTGGTGGTTATGGCCGCCTTGCAAATGAATATTTAAAACGTGCTCGCAAAGTTTTTATCTTTGATTATTCCAAAACAGAGCTCGCTCAAGCCAAAGAAATCTACGGCGACAAAGTCGAAACCAAAGCCGGGGATATTTATAAGCTTCCATTTAAAGACAATGAGCTAGATGGCCTCATGATGGTTCGCGTCACTCACCATTTAAAAGATATGCCAAAAGCTATTGCTGAACTTTACCGCGTTTTAAAACCAGGCGGTGTGGCTGTCATTGAAGTCGCAAACAAACGTACCCTTCCAAAAATGGCCCGTTTTATCACTCGTCGTTCCAAAGTTAATCCATTTTCTAAAGACGTTGCTAATTATAAAGAAATCTCAGCTGATGGTTTCTATAATTACCATCCAAAATACGTTGAAGAAATCTTTGAAAAAACCGGTTTCAAGCGCGAACGTGTGCTCTCGGTTTCAAATTTCCGCAGTAAAACCCTAAAGAAAATCTTTAAAACCAATAACCTCGTCAAAATGGAAGAAGCCGCCCAAACTGCACTTGCACCAATTCGTTTTGCTCCATCAATCTATTATAAGTTGAGAAAACCAGAAGAATAAGGTATAATATAAGAACGGCGGGGCAGTCGTTCAACGGATAGGACATATCCCCTCTAAGGATACAATGCTGGTTCGATTCCAACCTGCCCTACCACAGCATAAATGCTCAATTTTCGGTTGAGCTTTTTTGTGCTACAATTAATATGTGATGAGGAATTTAGGTATTATAAGTATTATTCTAATCGGCACGCTCCTACATTTTCTTTACGAGTTTAGCCACCACAACAAATTTGTTGCAGTTTTCGCAGCCGTAAATGAAAGCGTGTGGGAACACATTAAAATCGCTATGACACCAACTTTTCTCTGGACCATAGTTCTAGGTTTCCATTATGGTTGGGACGCTAGAATACTTGTTGGCTTAGCACTCTGCCTTTCCGTTATTATTATCATGATCCCCGCTTTATTCTATGCTTACACAGCATTTACTAAAAAATCAATTCTGTTAGTTGATATTATCTGTTTCAGCATTACAATCTTCTGTTCCGAGCTCGTCTTCTTTCATTTTATTAACTATTACGCGCCTCTACCGCTTTTCTGTATTATTGCGTCAATCATTCTTCTAATTATCGAAATACTTATCTATTTTTCCTTTACTTTTTTCCCGCCAAACAATCTCTTTTTTAAAGATCCAATTTCAAAACAGTATGGTCTTCGCGGCCACACTCATCATGAACATCATCACGATAAACAACACCATAAGCATGAAAAAAGCTCGCACAAGGCGAGCTGATAGATTACGCGTTAAACATTTCGAGGTATTCTTCGAGTGTTAAGCCATATTCGGTCATGAACTTAGCATGCTCCACACCAACATAGCGAAAATGCCATGGTTCATAAGAATATCCAGTATAATCATCCCTTTGTGGCGGATATCTTAAAATAAAACCGTGGTCCGCTAAACGTTCATGAATCATCGCAAAAATGTCTCTTTCGGCAATCATCTGGTCGTTATCATTTATAAAAACATTATCCTTGATGATGCCGATATCAATCGCAAGACCGGTATGGTGCTCCGAAAAACCTGGAATTGCTAAATGAGAAAAACAGTATTCGTCCGTATAACCTTCTTCTCTAAACCATTCCCATACATCTATTTGCCCGTCAATCGAACGATAAGTACTATCAAGCTCAATATCAATTCCTTGAAGTAATAACTCGTCTCTTAACGATTCAAAATGTTCTAGTGTTGTCTTCTCTACTAGGAATTCTTCACCTTGGAAATTGTGTGCCGTTACGAGCTCAATCTTCTTTTCCCAATCTACTGGCAAACGATGGTTTTTATTAACGAGCACCAAATAGATGTCATCACTCTCTCCATCATCTGTCGCTGAAGCCTTGATTCCGCAAGCAGTTACTCCAAATAAGAGTAAAACCATCAGAATAAAAACAACAAATACTACTACGCATCTTTTCATTTAAAGTGCACCCCCAATATATTATTTATCACTTTTTTAAGTGATGTTAAAATATTATACCATAAAAAGAATATTTTGTCTAGAAACAAAAATAAGCCCCAAGGGCTTATTTTAGCGACCGTTCTTTAAGCGTGGGTGTTTACGCTTGTCGCTGTGCTTGTGATTATTGTTGCGATTTTGTTTAGCAACTGGTTTTAAAGTAACTTTTCTTGCCATAACTATCTCTTTTTAACTTAAAATGGCGGAAAGGACAGGATTCGAACCTGCGGACGTTTCCGTCTCTGGTTTTCAAGACCAGTGCCTTCAACCACTCGGCCACCTTTCCACCGATTATTATATCATATTATTCAGCATTTGTGTAGACGTTCGTCACGTCATCAAGGTCATCAACCGCACCAAGTAGTTTTTCGAGTTTTTCAGCATTTTCACCTTCTACTGGTACATAAGAATTTGGTACATATTGAAGCTCAGCCGAAGTTACCGTAAGACCAGCATCAATTAAACCACTGCGTACCTTCATAAGATCTGAAGAAACCGTATAAATAACCATGCAGTCATCTTCCTCAACCGCATCTTCTGCACCAGCTTCAAGTGCTGCCATCAAAGCGTCTTCACCTTTTTCGGAGATTTCGATAACACCCTTGCGAGTGAATTGGAACATCACACTACCAGGTTCTGCCATTCTACCACCATTTTTATCAAGTGTATGGCGTACTTCTGGCATCGTACGGTTCTTATTATCTGTCGCTACCTCAATAATAATACCAACACCACCAGGCCCGTAAGCTTCATAAACTTCTTCAATAAGTGCCGCCGCCGACTTGTCTGCTACACGCGCAATCGCACGCTCAATATTGGCTTTTGGCATATTAGCAAGACGCGCTTTTTCAAGCACCATAGCAAGACTTGGGTTCATAGCAGGATCAGTACCGGCACGTGCCGCAATCGCAATCTGGTTACCGATTTTTGTAAACAAAGCGCCGCGTTTAGCATCAACTACTGCTTTTTGTCGCTTTGTTGTTGCCCATTTACTGTGTCCTGACATAATTTCTCCCAATAAAAATTAGTATTCTACTTGTCTTAATTTTACCATTTTTTGTTTAAAAAGTCCAATTAATAGCGGCACTATTATCAATAAGTAAATCAAAAACACCCAAGGAATATGTTGCGGAATCTTAATTAAAAAATATGACATCTCACCAAAAAAGTTCACTACTGCTATATGAAAATCTAATAATTTCTGCGTCACAAATGCCACTACTGTTTCTAATCCAGGTATTCCTGATACTACTCCTGTTAGAAAAACCAGCCCCATTGCGTACGGTAATGTTGGTAATATTAAAAGATTTGCTGCCACTGAAATCAGTGAAATCGTACCGTAATAATACAAAGTAATTGGTAAAGTCATTAAAGTCGCCGAAAGCGTTGTAGTCACAGTTTCCCCAATAAACCCCGGCTTCTTATCCCCATAAAAGAATTTCGTAAGCCTCGGGCCTAGAATCATTATTCCGCCAAAACTTGCAAACGATAAAAGCCATCCAAGATTAATAATAAACATCGGATTTATTAGTAGTGTACCGGCCATCACTAAAGCTATCATCCTTATCGGTGATATTTTTCTGCCAACATACCATGTAATCAAAGTAAGTATTGCCATTACTCCAGCCCGAAGTATCGATGGCGTCCACCCGACCAACGCCATAAAAAACAAAATAAAAAGTAATGAAAACAAAAGTGAAGCCATTCTTGAAATTCTTCCAAAAATCTTTTTTGCAATATCAACCAAAATCGAAAGATGTGCTCCTGAGGCCACCACGATATGAACCAATCCCACAATCCTTAGGTTTTCATCCAAATCATCTGGTAACCCCGACTTCATGCCAAGAAGATAGCTCATGCCAAGATTTACTTGCGGCTCTTCAATTAATTTCTTGATCCTCGCCGAAAACCAATTACGAACTTTTAAGATTAAATCTCCTGGTTCAGGGCGAAGATGGCGAATAATCCTTGGACGATACATATATCCAACGTAAGTACCAAATCCAGCAGACATTTTTCCAATCAACGCTACACCATCTCCCCGTGCTAGCTTTTCATTTTTATATTCCGAAATATACAGATTTCCCGCAAGTTTTACTTCCTCATTCTCACCAAATCGTAAATCCTTTAACTTAAACTTGGTTCCCTTTTCGTCCGTTTCGGGGTCACCATCTATTACCCCGACAACAATTACACTTTTATCGTAAAACTGCCTAATAGTATGTTCTCCTTCAAGTTCATGAGATGCTCTAAAAAACGCTAATATCATCCCAAATACCAACATCAACACGATAAAAACCACTCTTGGCCTTAAAAAGGCATAAAATAAAGCTACAAAAACTGCTACCATCCACCAAAAAGAATTAAAATAATTAATTCGAAAAACCAAAGCTAAAACTGTCCCGCCAATTATTCCTATCGCAAAGGCCATTAACAAAAACGACTGGTGAAGATATCGAGTCAAAAAGCGCATGTGTCTTTTAATTTCATAAATGTTTCATTTATTCAACCCTCTACCAATCGCTCAAGCTTTATAATTAACAGAGAAAGTGTTACAATAATACACGTACGCGCCCATAGCTCAACCGGATAGAGCGTCAGCTTCCGGAGCTGAAGGTTAGAGGTTCGAATCCCCCTGGGCGTACCAATTAAGAGGAATAATAATGAAATTCAATGTATTTCCAAGAAAACATGAAACAGCAAAACAAAATGAAATTCCAGAGTCCTATGAGCCAAACTGGGATTCCACTAAAGTAGTTCCCTTTGCTGGCGAAGCCAAATCCTTTAACGTTGAAGAAGAATCAATTAATCCATCATTATTCAGTTATCAAGAAGATAAAATCCTTCGTGCTCTTTATTGGCAAGACCCAAGACATTTTGGCATGTTAAATAATATTCCCGACGAAGAATACAATCATATACTAAACAATATCAAAAAAGGTGTCTATGATGAATCATATTATAACGATATGTTTAGAAGTCTTCCTACATTAGAAGACGCTGAAAAAACAAAAAGTATTAGAAAATTGTACGAAGGCGCCGTAAAAACCCTTCATGAAAAAGCAGAAACCTATGCACAAATATACAGCGAACGTATCGATGAATTATTACAAAAAAACGAAATCGACGGCGATCCATTTCCTATCGGTGACGAAAAACACGTCCTCACTACCGAAACACTCGTTAACGCTGGTCTCGCTCCGCATTATGAAACAAATATCGATGGTATTAGCTTTAATTTTTCTAAATGTTTCAAAGTTCAAGGCCGCGATGCTTGTCTTGCATACGTCGAAACGCCAGACGGTAAAGTAAAAACCCGCGCCTACTATCGTTCAAACTCGGCCGGGCTCTGGCGTTACTGCCCAGACTATGGATACAATAGTGGCCACAGTATCTGGTTTGGCAAAGGCTACAACGAAGAAGCTTTAACCTTGCCACCAGAACTCCAAAAACGCCTCAACACTATTTCAGAAATGGATAAAGCACAGCCTGAAGGCCGCCGCATGGCAGACCTTTGTTTCTTCGGCACCGCCAAATTTTATCAAGACAAAATCGCTCACGACCGCGCCAAAACTTTTGGTGAACTACGCGGTGATTATTATGAAGAGACCGACAAAAAGTGCAGTTTCGAATTTGCTGGTAGCGCAGAAGAAAAAACTCCACCAGAAGAATTAGATTATAGTAGAGAAATCACACCAGACTATCATCAAGAAATCCTGTCTTACAAATCAAATTCAAAGACCTACGGAAACTTTACTACTAGAGTTTACCCTTCTCATGACGGTAGCTTGCTCTATTCCCTGTGCGAAACAGAAATAGATGGAGAAAGACAAGCCTGGATAGGCAATGTTGAAACTTCGGCTCCAGTTGGCTCCACCGGCTGTCGCACCAAATGGGGCTACAATGGCGATCTCAGCACGCCACTTTACGAATATGCAGATCAAACTAGTGGCTACGGCGAATGGGAAAACCATAAGGACTCATACGTCAGCATGTGGAAGAACTATTTAAGTAAGGTCCCTCTTATTAAGCGTTACATCGAAGAAACTGGCGAAAACCCAGAAAAATGATATAATTAATTTGCGGCGCACCCGTAGCTCAGTGGATTAGAGCACTTGTCTTCGGAACAAGGGGTCGTGGGTTCGAATCCCTCCGGGTGTACCAGCGAAAGGGCGGAGCATTAGCTCCGCTTTTTCGCTGGTATCCGCAAGGCAACGAGAACCCGGGTTCGACCAGAATCGGCCAGTTTATCTTGGCAAATTATTTTAAATCCTTATCCTTCGCATTATGATAGCCAAAACCGTTGGCGCTACAATAATCTTTTATCTTCTTCAAATTACTTGAATTT
>ODAI010124394.1_pt1 | contig 18392 bp, 17 predicted proteins | sample 1539321 | NCBI WGS metagenome assembly ODAI01 (sample SAMN02144231, study PRJEB22623) | gut metagenome | biome: sheep rumen | host: Ovis aries | place: New Zealand | reverse complement strand
ATAGTTTTCATCCCATGCGTATTTACCCCATTTGATTTTATCTGGGAGCACTGCGTATGGATATTTAACTTCTTTACCATCTTTATTACATAATTTTTGGCCTAACTTAACAGCACCGGCTGGACAGTTAGCGACACATTGACCACAAGCCACACAGTTTTGTGGAGTAACTTTAGCAGTATAAGCACTTCTTTCAAGGTTTGGAGTATTGAATAAGAGCGCTGTTCTTAAAGCATTACAAATCTTAACGTCGCAGTTACAGATATCGAAAATTTTATTTTCGCCATCGATATTTGTGATTTGGTGAACGAAGCCGTTCTTCTCTGATAATTCAAAGATTTCTAACGCTCTTTCCTTAGTGATGTAGTGGGCTCTACCTGTTTCAACAGTGTAATCGGCCATATCACCAAATTGGATACACCAATCATCAACATCATCGATACATCCTTCGCCTAACATTGCTCTACTTGCTCTACAAGAGCAGATACCAGCGGAAATGTGTCCTTCATATTTCTTCATCCAGTGAGAAATCTTTTCAATGTCGATTGCTTCATTATTTGATTCAATCGCCTTTTCTACTGGGATAACGTGCATACCGACACCGCCTCCACCAGGAGGAAGCATTTCAGTAACTCCAGCAAGTGGGGTGAATGTCATTCTTTCAAAGAATGATGCGACTGCTGGGTTCTTAGCAATTCTATCTACTGTGGAGTTCATTAACTCCGCACTTCCTGGGACGAAGTAAGAGAGCATGTATCTCTTAACTTTTGGTTTATCCTCAAGAGGATGATCCCAAGCATAATTATCTCCGTAATCATATTCGATGATACCGATAACAGACATATCATCTAATAATTTTTGAAGTTCGACAGGATTAACGTCTTTGCAAAGTTCACACATTTGTTCAAATGTGTAATGCTTGCGTTGTTTCATCTTAAGCAAGACGTCAATCATTGGTTCAGTAAGAACTTCTCTTAATCCCCAGTATTCATGGTCTGTGGTTTTAACACCAGTGAGTTTGTGTGGAACTACATCGGTAATCTTTCTAGCGAGCTTACAAAGTTTCTTTTCGTAGCTGTAACCTTTTTCTCCATAATATTGGGAAACGATTTTTGTATTCTTCTCTGGCATATTACTTCTCCTTCCAGTTTTGAATCTTCTCTTTGAAATATATTGCAACCTGGTCGATATTCTCACCAGTTTTTGCACTGATAGGGATTATTGTGGCGTTAGGATTACGCATTTTAATGGCTTTCTTACACTTTTCGAGGTCGAAATCGAAATATGGGAGAGCGTCAATTTTATTAATAATCACTAAGTCACATTTTTCAAACACGAGTGGATATTTAAGTGGTTTATCATCACCTTCTGGGATAGAAAGAATCATGATATCCATACTTGCTCCGGTGTCGAATTCAGCAGGGCAGACTAGATTGCCAACATTTTCTAAAAACACAAGGTCTAGGTCGTTGATATCTATTCCATCTAGCCCTTTCTTGGTCATGCCAGCGTCTAGATGGCACATTCCAGAAGTATGTAGCTGGATAGATTTAACTCCAGTATTCTTAGCAATGGATATTGCATCAACATCACTGTCGATGTCTGCTTCCATCACCCCAATTCTTAAATCTTTCTTAAGAGCGTTGATGAGTTTTGTTAGAGTAGTGGTCTTGCCTGCTCCAGGAGAAGACATCAAGTTCACTACAAAAACACCTTTGTCTTTTAAATAAGCCCTTAAAGCATCTGCTTCAAGATCATTATCGGCATAGGCTGATCTATTCACAACTATTGTCTTAATTTCCGACATATCTGTGCTTGCAATTTAATTTTAATTAAAATAATCCAATAAAACAAATGCAAAAAACAAAGTGTGATAAAATATATCGGGTGAGGCTACACATATGGATTATCAAGTTATTAAAGTAAAAGAAGATATTTTGGTAGAAAACGACAAAAAGGCTAAAGAAGTAAGAGAGACACTCAAAAAGAAGAATGTCTATTTTATTAATGTCATGGCTTCTCCTGGTAGTGGTAAAACCACTCTTTTGGTCAATTTAATTAATAAATTAAAAAGTAAGTACAAAATTGGAGTTATGGAAGCAGATATTGATGGAGAAGTAGACGCTCAAAGAATATCTGATCTCACTGGTGTAAAAGCTATTCAAGTTCATACATCAGGAGCGTGTCACTTAACAGCCCAAATGACTAATGACGCCCTCAATAGTTTTGATGTCGATGGCTTAGATTTAGTAATATTGGAAAATATCGGTAATTTAGTTTGTCCAGCAGAATTTGATACAGGTAGTAACATCAACATGATGCTTCTATCAGTACCCGAAGGTGATGATAAACCACTTAAGTACCCACTTATGTTCCAAGTAAGCAATATAGCGGTTATTACAAAGATTGATACATTACCAGTATTTGATTTTGATTTTGATAAATGTGAAGCCAATATTCACAAAAGAAATCCAAACGCAAAAATGTTTAAAGTTTCAGCAGTAAAAGATGAAGGAACTGAGGAACTTGCAAAATATATTGATACACTGATTACTAATTCAAAATAGAAGTTTTGTTAGTTGCATAGTAATTGATTCAAAATATATATTTTGTTATACTTACTATTATGAAAAAGATTTTAGAAAACGGTACCTATACAGGTGAGAGAGCGCTTTTCATGTCTAAGGACATCCATTTTTTATCTTGTGTTTTTGAAGATGGAGAATCCCCGTTAAAAGAAAGTAGAGACATCGATTTAGATAACACTGAATTTAGATGGAAATATCCACTTTGGTATTGCAAGAATGTTACTTGTAATAAAGTCATTTTCTTATACACTGCTAGAAGCGGAGTATGGTACACAGACAACATTAAATTCATTGGATGCAACATTGAAGCACCTAAAACTTTTAGAAGATGTGATGGTATTGAATTGGTATCAGTTGAGCTTCCAAACGCGCAAGAAACCCTTTGGAAATGCAAAAACGTAAAGATAAATCATGTTAAAGCAAAAGGCGATTACCTTGGCTTCAATAGTGAAGATATTGAGATAGATGATCTTTATTTGGATGGCAATTATTGCTTTGATGGTGGAAAGAATATCATAATTAGAAATTCCACATTACTCAGTAAGGATAGTTTTTGGAATTGTGAAAACGTTACTGTTATTAACAGTACAATTGAAGGCGAGTATTTAGCATGGAATTCTAAAAACTTAACTTTAATTAACTGTAAAATTATTTCTCACCAAGGCCTTTGTTATATCAAAGGACTTAAACTTATTAATTGTGAATTAGTAGACACTGATTTATGCTTTGAATTCTGTGAAGACATTGATGCAGAAGTTAGAAATGTCGTTGACTCCATTAAGAATCCATATTCTGGAATAATTAGAGTTGGTGGAGTTAAAGAACTTATCTTAGAAGACGATAAAGTTGATGTTAGTAAAACTAAAATAGTGGTTGGTTATGAAAACTAGATATGATTTTGATAAATCAATAGATAGAAGAAAAACACATTCATATAAATGGGATATTCCTGAAAACGAATTATCTTTTACTGTTGCTGATACAGACTTTTTTGTTGCAGATGAAATTCAAGAAGCAATCGTTAATAGAGCTAAAGATCCAACGTTCGGATATACATTTGTTCCTAACGAATATTATGATGCTTACATTTATTGGTGGAAACATCGTTATAACACTGAATACAAAAGGGAATGGTTTATCTTTTCTACTTCTGTTGTTGCCTCGCTAGACTCAGTCATTAAAAGAGTGTCAAAGGTTGGAGATAACATTTCAGTTTTTGCCCCTAACTATAATGTCTTCTTTAACTGCATCAATAACAACAAGAGAAATGTTTTAGAAGTTCCATTAAGCTACCAAAATCATGAATATCACATTGATTGGGAAATGTTAGAAACCGCTATTAAAAATTCGGCGATGTTTATTCACTGTAATCCACATAATCCAGTTGGTCATCAATACACAAAAGAAGAAAACAAGCGCATCATTGAACTATGCAAAAAATATGACACCTATCTCTTTTCAGATGAGATTCATTCCGACTTAGACTATAACGAAAATAGATATAATCCAGTCATTCTTTCTGGTAGTTTTTCTAAGTTAATTATTGCTCATTCTCCAGGAAAGACTTTTAACCTCGCTGGATTACATTCATCAGTTTTAGTAATTCCTGATAAAGAGTTAAGAGAGTTAATTGAAAAAGGTTTAGGAGAAGATGATGTTGGAGAGCCTAGCTATTTCTCAATTGAACCTGTGATTGCTGCGTACACAAAATGTGAAGATTACGTAAATGAAGAAAATGCGTACTTAGCAGAAAATAAGCGTATTTTGTCTGAATTTTTGCGCAAAAACCACTTAAATCTACATATAATCGGAGGTCATGCAACTTATCTATTGTGGCTTGACATTTCCGAATATTATAAAGATTCTAAAAAGTTCAAAGAAGAATTTGAAAAGAAATGTGGAGTCGTTGTTCTAGATGGAAAACATTATCATGAACATCATTCATCATTTATCAGAATCAACATTGCGACACAAAGAAAAAATATCATACATTTATGTAATGCTCTTAAAGAATTTTTGAGCAAGTAAAGGAGAATTTATGAAAAAGAAAATTAGAACAGTACCAGGCTTATTCCCAATGCCAGTTATCCTCATCGCTACTTATAACGAAGACGGAACAGTAGACGTCATGAACGCTGCGTGGGGATGTGCATATGACACAACACAAATCCAATTAAATATTAGTGAGTCACATAAGACTACTGAGAACATCCGTCGTACTGGAGTTTTTACTGTTACAGTTGCCGACGCAAGTCACGTTGCGGAAGCTGATTATGTTGGACTTGTTTCTGCTTCTCAAGTTAAAGATAAATTTGCGAGAACTGGTCTAAAAGCACATAAATCAGATTTAATTGATGCACCTATTCTTGATGATTTTGCTATTTGCATGGAATGTAAATCAATCGACTTCCAAGGTGAATATGGAGTATTAGGAGAAATCTTAAGATTATCTGTAGACGAAGAATATCTTGATAAAGATGGCAAGGTTGATGTTGAGAAACTTAGAATTATTGCATATGATCCATTCAACCATGGCTATTATGTGGTAGATAAAAAGGTCGGTAATGCTTTCAGCGATGGCAGAAAGTTTATGAAATAAATGGAAATCATAAATTACAAGCAAAACGGAATCACATTTACTAAAGTAAAGAATGATAAAAACTTAAAAGTCGTATTCTCTAATTTAGGGGCTGCGGTTTTTTCAATACGTTATGATAACTATGTTATGACTCGTAACGCTAAATACGTTCAAGACTTCCTTCTTGATGGTTTTTATTATGGAAAAACTATTGGAAGGGTGTCTAATAGAATGAAAGGAAACGCTTTTGTTCTTAACGGAGAAAGATTTGAAATTGACGCGAATGAAAATGGAAATGTCCTTCATGGTGGTCATAAAGGATTATCAACTTTCTTTTATGAATTAAATACAGTTAAGTGTGATGACAAGATTGAAGTTATCTATTCTAGAACTATAAAAGATTTAGAAGATGGATATCCTGGAAATCTTGATATTGAAATCAAATACAGTGTTCATCTTAATTCTAATGAAATAGATATTGAATATCGTGCGATAAGCGATAAGGACACTGTTCTATCTTTAACCAATCACTCATATTTCACTTTAGGCTGCAAATCCTTAAAAGGATTAACTCTTCAAATTGACGCTGATAATTATTTGGAAACCGATAAAAACACTTTATTACCTATAACTAGAAAGTTTGTTAATAAAGCATTAGATTTCAGAAACCCAAAGAAGATTATGGAAGATATTAAAGATGAAAGTTTATTATCTTCCCATTTAAATGGATATGATCATTATTTCTATTTTAGAAGTACAAAAAATGACATAAAAAAACTCACTTTGTATAATGCAAAATTTGTTTTAGATATGTATACTAACTATCAAGGTGTACAAATCTATACCTCTGGATTTAATCCAGGTGTGGAATTATACCCTGCTACTATTGATGTTCATGACAGTGTTGCTATTGAACCAAGTGACACATTTAGATATCTCCATCTTTTAAGAAAAGGAGAAGTCTATTCAAGAACTATTAAGTATGTATTCACAAGTAAGGAATAATTTATGGAAGAAAAAATCCAGAACTTATTAACGACATTTAATGCTTTCTATAACTATGATGCAGAATTAGTTTGCTCATGTGGTGGAAGATTTGAAATATTAGGCAACCACACTGATCATAATCATGGATTATGTATTGCTTCAGCGTGCAATTTAGAAATTGTTGCTGCTGTTAAGAAAAGAAAAGATAAACAAGTTAATTTAAAATCACTTGGTTTCCCAATGAACGTAGTTGATTTAAACAAACTTGATATTGTTGAAGAAGAAAAAGAACATAGTGAATCTCTTATTAGAGGCATTGCTTTTTACTTAGCTAAACGCGGATATAAAATTGGCGGTTTTGACGCCTATACAGTATCCACTGTTTTTAAAGGAGCGGGTGTTTCTAGCTCTGCTGCTTTTGAATTACTTGTAGGACATTTATTTAATGTCTTATATAACGATGGAAAGATTCCAAAACTTGTCTTATGTAAGGCAGGCCAATTCGCTGAGAACGAATACTTTGGAAAGAAAAGCGGACTCTTAGACCAAATCGGTGTTGGATTTGGAGGAATTGTTCAAATTGACTTCCAAGATATTGATAACCCAGTCGTGGAACAAGTGAAATTCCCATTTGACGATTTGCATTTTGTCATTATTAATACAGGTGGAGATCATTCTTCTTTAAGCGATTTATATTCTTCTATTCCTTTAGATATGTATAGAGCCGCTAACGAGTTAAAACAACGCTTTTTAAGAGATGCATCTGAAGAAGAATTAGAGACAGTAAAAGATGCTCTTACTGAGTCACAATATTTAAGAGCAAAACACTTCTATGAAGAGAATAAACGTGTAAGAAACGCCATAAAAGCACTAAAAGATAATGATGAAGAGACTTTTTTAAAGATGATTAATGAGTCTAGGATTTCATCAACAAACAACCTCAAAAATATGATGGTTGGAGATCATTATGCGGGTAGTCCTTTAGAAGCTTGTGACTTACTAATGGAAGCTACCAAAAACCATGGTGCAATTAAAATTAATGGCGGTGGATTTGCTGGTAGTTGTATCGCGGTTATCCCTACTAAATATTTAGAAAAAACCCTTGGTAAACTCCGCAAAAAATATGGAGAAGAAAACGTTGTTGAAATCTTTATTAGAGAAGATGGACCAAAAACGTTATATAATTTAAAAAAGTAGAGGAGAACATAAATAATGGAACTTAAAGGTAGTCAAACAGAAAAAAACCTTCAAATCGCATTTGCAGGTGAATCACAAGCAAGAAATAAATACACTTATTATGCTTCAAAAGCCAAAAAAGAAGGTTATGAACAAATCGCTGCTATTTTTCAAGAAACAGCAGACAATGAAAAAGAACACGCTGAATTATGGTTCAAATACCTTCATGGTGGCAAAGTCCCAACCACAGCAGAAAACTTATTAGACGCTGCTGAAGGTGAAAACTTTGAATGGACTGATATGTACAAAAGTATGGCGGAAGTTGCTAGAGCCGAAGGCTTTATGGAAATCGCTGCCAAATTTGAACTCGTTGGTAAAATTGAAAAAGAACACGAAGAACGTTATAGAAAATTACTTGAAAGAGTAAAAGCTGAAACAGTCTTTGTTGCTGAAGATGTCGTAATTTGGAAATGCCGTAACTGTGGACATATCCATGTTGGAAAGAAAGCTCCAGAAGTTTGCCCAACATGTAATCATCCAAAGAGCTATTTTGAGAGACAAGCCCAAAATTACTAATTAAAAAAGATTTGATTAGAGGAGTATAAAATTGACTCCTCTTTTCTTTTATATTTTCCTCTTTTATTTATTGATATAATCAATCTATGAAACTAAATCGCTTATTATTTACATTAGGTTTACTCTTTTCATCTTTAGGAGTGGTGGGATGTAACAAAGCTGTTCCACATGAAGAACTTAAAGAATTTTTCCAAACCTTAAATGAATCAAATTATAACTTCACCTTCTCATCTCAAAATGAAGGCAACGCTGTTAGAGAATTACAGGTCTATTCCAAAGATGCCTATTTACTAGGAACTAGTCTACGTGGAAAGATCTCAAATAGATATGGTATCTTCTACGTTAATGAACAAGGTACTCAAGATTATCACTTAGATTCTTCGGGAAATGTTGTCGTTGATTTTTATGAAGGACCAGGAAGAGTAGAAAATATTCCAGAAACATTCGCTAACGATTTGCAATACGGTAGTGATAGTGGTTTTTCTCATGTACCATTATCAAAAGCTTTAGCGTTAGACACTTCTAAATTTTCTTTTGAAAAAGAAAGCAATGGAGAATTAGTCTTCTTGTCTAGAGATAGAGAAATTAATAGAGATATTACATTTTTATCTAACGCATATTATGCAAACTGGGATAGAGAAACTAGAGAAGATTATTATCTTGATTTTAATAAATGTGAAACAAGAGCGTACTTAAGTGGAGATATAGTGACATTTGAATTAACTTGTGTCTTCCAAAAGTCATTTACTAGCGCGCCTAAAAATTATGATAAAAAACCTTATTTCACAATTAGTAATATTGGAAAGACATCAAACAAAAAGATTGCAGATTATTTAGCAAACCCAAGTCCATTATCTCCAAAGACTGCTTATTACTCAGACGAAACAAAATACGAAGAGACTTTTGGCGACGCAAATCTCCCGTTTGCAGGGGATAAACATGGAAGCTTACTTTCAGTAAGTGAAAATTATCGCATCTATTCCATTGATATCTTTGATTCAAGCGCAAGCGAAGATATTGCAACTTGGTTTGTTAATCAATTTGAAAATACAGATTGGATATATTCTAAAGATGATAGTGAATCTGCTAAAGAGAGATTCTCATATCATGATGCAGATATCAAAACCTATGTTAAGGAAGTTACTATTGACCAAGATGGTCAATTCGCACAATTCAAAGTGTATTTCACCTTTGTCTATGTTCCAAAAGCAATGTTAGATGAGTTTGATAAATTGCTTAGACCAAACGGTTTCTTCTATGGAGAACTTTATCGTTTAACTGATAATGAAGCAGTGTATGGGTATGATAACGTTAAGGCAGTGTTAGATAACAACACTATTACTGAATATATTCCAATATTCCCAAACTATGATGGTTTCAACTATTCCATTTCTTCTCTTACTAGCTATTTTGATGAAATGATTTTAGACAACGGCTTTATGATTGTCTCTTATTACATTGTCACTATTACAGGATTCACAAGTGAAAAACTTCAAGAATTTATTGATGAATGGAAGACTGAAATATTTAAAAATTCCGTGTTCCAAGATCTTGATGACTCTTCTGATCCATCAACTTTAGCGATAGGCGGAACGTTTGATGAAGGTGACGGATTGTTAATTGGTCAAAACATTCTTGGACAATTTGAAACCAAAGATAACTCGACCCAGTCATACAAAATAAGCATCATCACAACTGCAAAAGAAAAATAAGCGAATAAAATGATATTCAAAAGATGTGCTTTGCACATCTTTTTTTAAACGAATTTATTTCATTTAAAGGTTGTCTAAGTTTGACCAATTAGGTAAAATCTATTTGTATCGTTTTACATAAAGGAGAAAAAACGTCAATGGGCTTTTTTAATGTAAACGCTACTTATGAGGGAAATAAAATTCCAAAACTCACTAAGTGGCTTTTCCCATTATCAGGTATCTTTAGAGACGCCTGTTATGCTCTAGTCGGTTCCTTCTTACTTCAATACGCTATCAACAGTGGCGTTTTAAGTTCGAATCAAACCGAATTTACACAGCAATATGCTGTTATCACCGTTGCAATGATTGTTGCTCTTATTTGGGATGGTATCAATGACCCTATTATGGGCTTTATCGTTGAGAAATTCCGTTTCAAAAAATTGGGCAAATTTAAACCATGGATTTTGATTGGTGCAATTGGAAATTCTATAGCAGTTAGCTGTATGTTCCTTGTCAGACCAACATTTGCTGATGGTACCCCAAACGGTTGGGCTTTCGTTGGAGTTATGATCGCCTTCTATTTCTTGTGGGATTTATTCTTCACAATTAATGATATTGGCTATTGGTCCATGCTCCCATCATTGACAAATGATGAACATGAAAGAGCATCTATCAGTTCTAGAGTTACAGTCTGTGCATCTATCGGTGGTTTTACAATGACCGCTGCATGTATGCTATTACCTACATTGTTTAGGAATTTATCTTCTGCACAAGTATTTATGATCCTCGCTATCGTTACCTCAATAGTGTTCCTATTATCACAAGTGGCAGTCTTCGTTTTCTGCAAAGAAAAGAAAGAAGATCCAAACCAAGTTAACGTTAGTGAAAAAACACATTTCTTAGACCTCTTTAAAACCTTTGCTAAAAACAAAGAACTTAGAGTCTCTGTTATTTCCATGTTCTTATACTATTTAGCAAGTGGAGTTCTTACTGGTGGTATTGGACTTAACTACTTCTATTTATCCATTGGATATGGTTCTGGTAGAGGTGGACTTGTTGCGACAATTATTTCAGTTATGTATGTCATAGCGATGATTATCTCTCAAGCTTTATATCCAAGAATTGCTAAGAAGCTTTCTAAGCAAAAAATACTTACTATTTCATTCATTATTCAAGTAGTAGGATTCGTAGGATTCCTAATCTTCTCTACTCCATTATTTGGAGATAAAGCAATTGCCTATAATGAATTAGGTGCATTCTCTTATGATGAATATTTCTCAATGAAATTTGGATGGGCTCTTGGAGGAACTATGTTCCTACATTACTTATTCCCATTTATTCTCTTCTTTGGAATGGGCCTTATGTATCTTGCTGTTATCGTTATGTTCCAAGATTCAATTGACTATAACGAATATAAATTTGGTGAGAGAAAAGAATCCATCATCTCTGCATGGAGACCACTTAGTGTTAAGTTAAGTAGTGCTCTATTAAGAGGATTCCAATATTTAATCTTCTTTGTCGCAGGATTATTTGGTGCATTTACCGCGATTGGTAAAGCTGAAGAAAAACATAACGCTTGGACAAGTGCGCACGTTGGTTCAACTGAAGTTGACCATACATTCGTTGATGATGTTGAAGCAGCACATGCGATGGTCAAACCAGAGCAACTTAGAATTGCTGGTATCCTCATTGTTGCAATCTTAATTATTTCTATTACCGCAGCGTGGGCGCTTATACACTTCGGTTATAAGATTACTGAAGAAGAACATAATAAGATTGTTGAAGCTCTTGAATTAAAACATAAACAAGATTTCCAACAAGCCGAAGCTTTAGAAGCTAACTCTGAAGAACAAACTGAAGAGCAAGTTGAAGAACCAACTGAAGAATCAAAAAAAGAATAATTATTAAACAATTTGACCCTATTTGTTTATACAGGTAGGGTCTATTTGTATTAGGAGGAAATCTATGGAAATCAAAGATAAATCCAGTGTCATATTTGGTAACCAAATTGACAAAAAAACTATCAAGAAAGGCCTTAAAAGCAAACAAAAGTTTGTTAAAAAGTTTGGTGATGACTCTAACAAAGAATATCATTTAGCGTTAGAGAATATTCCTACCTTAGATTTTATTGGTGCTCAAAATTTAGTCTTGTCTGATACCCCGTTAGTGTTACCTAAAAAACCAGTGGTGGTTGGTAATATTAGAATGGGATTTGGTCACTACCGTATTTCCATTGCTTTAGCGAGCTGTGCGAAAGCATTAGGCTATGATCCAATTTGGATGGATTTAGCGAGTTTTGATGCAACTGGTAGCAAGATGATTAGAAGTCAAAATGATTTATATTCATTAGGAAGTAGACTATCCCAAAAATTTAAACTATTTAATGCTTTAGTTTGGGAACCAATGAATAGTGAAGGTTTTAGACAAATCACCTATAATTCAACTGACCAAAAGAACGCTGAGTTATTAGCGCCTTTATATCATGACCTTCCTAAAGACGTTCCATATGTTGCTACTCACGTATGGCCATCTCAAGGAGCAATTCACGCTGGATTAACTCATGTAGTAAACGCTATTCCAGATAACTGGCCGATGGCGTTACACCTTTCCGAAGGAGCAATTCACGCTGTTCAAACACCGTTCGCATATCTTGGATATAAGATGCTTAATGGAATGGCTAAAAAACCATTAAAAGGCATTCCTGAATCTGATATCTATGAAGTTGGTCATTACATTGACCACGAACTTGTTTCAAACATTGAAAAAGATGTTGAAGCAAGAGTAAATAGAATTCAAAAAGATGAACCTACTAGAATTCTTACTTCAGTAGGAGGAGCAGGAGCTGGTGCTAAATCATTCTTAGAAATTGTTAATCACCTTATTCCAAAAGTTAAAGAAGGTAAAGTTGCTTTATTTATTAACTTAGGTGACCACCTTGATATGTATGAATTCTTGAAGAAAAAAATATCTGGATTTGAAAATATGTGTGTAACACATTTTGATAGATACGATGAAACTAAAGAATTTGTTAACAAGATGGATAAAAGTGTGATTAATGGAATTCACATCTTCTATCACAAAAACATCTTTGAAGCAGTTTATAGCACGAACCTACTTATGAGACATGTAGAACTACTTATCACTAAGCCAAGTGAATTAGCGTTCTACCCTGTAGTTAAAGTAATGATGAAGCATATTGGTGGACATGAAGTCTATGGTGCTGTTCACGCTCAAGAAATTGGAGATTCAACGTTTGAATGTCCAGATAAGAAGAGTATGACTGAGATGTTGGACCGTTTACTTACTGATAAAGAATTGCTTATTCACCTTAATAAGCAGATCGTGAAGCTTAAAGCTACTGGCATATATGATGGTGGCTATAAAGCAATTGAACTTGCAGTAAAAGGAAAATAAACCAAAACAAAAAAATGGGTGTTCGCTAGAACACTCATTTTATTTTGTCGTTAATTTCTTTTATCTTTTCGACAGGAACTTTAATTACTTCTCTATCGAAGGTAATAAAGCCATTTAATTCGTCTTCAACATCGCTTAATTGCGTGTATATCATCGCGCTTAAACCTTTAGGGATGTTAGAGATGATATCAGTTTCAATGGACTTCTTATATCGTTTTAGCCAGCTATCTGAATCTTTAAAACTTTTGTATGTTTTCTTTCCGACTTGCATATGTCCCTCAATTGGATACACAAATCCTCCAAATTCAGATAGGACAATCGCACGTTTATTATCTTGCTTTTTGATTTTGAAATCTTTGAAATAAACATGGAATGATTTAACGTCACTTATACCTTGGTCATGCCATCCTGAAGCGTGATCAAATAATCTAGTGTGATCTAATTCTTTCATTTGGTTATAGACATCAACTGAATCAAATTGACCCCAACCTTCGTTAAAGATTGTCCATAAGGCGATACAAGGTGAGTTATATAAATAATTAATGATTTCTTTTCCTTCTTGGATGAAAAAGTCTCGACCATCTTTATCAGTCCTAGCAAACTTCTTATAGTTAGTGTCTTTATGATGAATACCTGTTATAAGAGGGAAAGCAATCGTGGAGAATTTATATTCTCCTCCTCCATTAATGAAGTCTTGCCAGACGATAATACCTCTTTTATCACATTCAAAATACCATCTAGGGATTTCGATTTTGATGTGTTTTCTAATCGTATTGAAACCTAGTGATTTCACAAGTTCAATGTCTTTAACATAATCATCATAACTAGATGGGGTTAATAGGCTATCTTTATAGTATCCTTGGTCTAATATACCTTTCATAAAGAAAGGCTTGTTATTAAGTGCGATGCGATTAATTCCACTTTCATCTTTGATGAGAGAAAATTTTCTCATCGCAAAATAGGATGTTACTTCATCATTATCTGTATACACTTTTACAAAATATAGATATGGGTCACTTGGAGACCATAGGTGCATATCTTTCACTTTGATATGGACATCTTTATTCGTGCCAATTGGTCGATCCATTCCAAAGATATGGATAGAAGCTTCTTTTGCTTCTGCTTCTACATTAATGATGATTTCTTCATTATCGATATCTGGAGTGAATTTAATGTTTCTAATATAGTCAGAAGAAACGCTTTCAATAAAGACCGGGAAATAGATACCACTTTGTGGGGTATACCATATTCCTCCTCGATTTATTTTTTGTTTGCCTCTAGAGTAATAGGAAGTATCAGAATAGTCTTTAACTTTGACCACTAAGTCGTTTTTATCAGCGGTTATAAACGGTTTGATATCAAACTCAAATGGAAGGAATCCTCCAATATGTTTTCCTAAGTAGTGACCATTAAGATAAATTTCAGCGATTTGATCAACCGCTAAAAAGTGGAGTAGCACTTTATCTTTGATGAGAAAGTCGCTCAAAGAGAAAGATAGATGATAGAAAAGATAATCATCTGGAGTTACTACTTTATTCACTTCACTTAACTTAGTTTCAGGAGAAAAAGGAACGAGTATTTTCCCGTCATAACTTGTAGGAAGTTCACTATTTTTGCTAATTTTATAGTCCCAATAACCATTTAATGAGAGATAAGAATCTCTATATAGTTGAGGGCGAGGATATTCATTAAGCGGAGACTTGTTCATCTTGCTTTTCTTTCTTATAGAGAATGATGAGTGGGATTAAAACGAATAAGACTGCAATAGCTGCGAAAAGGAAGATATATGGTGTAGGAGCGTATGACCATTGACCAAAATCTCCTTCTGTCATTTCGTTATTAATCATTGATGCACCTTGACCGATGTATGGTCCGGTGACCATTGGAATCATAACGACGAAAATCATTCTAATGCCTTGGAATAATCCAACTTCTTTTTCTGGAGTAAAGTCTCTAACTTTTGCACCTAATACAGCGGTCGCTAATAAATAGCCAGTCATTAAGATAATACCGCCGATAATGACACCGATTTGTTGATTCAATAAGAAGAGCAATACTCCTCCAACAACAACTGCGCCTAACGCACCAAAGACAACTTTGTATTTGCCAATCTTATCCATAAAGAATCCAAATACAACAGTTAAGATACAAGCAACTCCAAGAATTGGACCAGCAGTGCTTACCATATCAAACGCTAAAACTTTATTAACGTAAACCATGAAGTATGGCATAAAGATTTGAATAGCAATGGAGAAAACCATAAATGCTGTTAAAGCTAAATAGAGTTTTGGTTGAGCTTTAATGACACTTGGTTTAAATCCATAAACGATGTTTTTAATGTATGGTTCTTCTTTATTAGGTGCCTTAACATCTTTTGGAAGAAGGAATAAGCATCCGATACCTGCTAAAGTGGTGATACCACCAAAGATGAAGAAGAAGATACTCCAATCTTTCTTAACAGGATCAACTAACATTCCTTGAAGAAGGACAATAGCAATCATTGCCACAAGTGGCAAGATAGATAAAACAGATTCAACTTTTCCTCTATTTGATTCATCAGTGTTATCAGTAACAAATGCATTAAATGCGGCATCGTTAGCAGTGCTACCAAAGAAAGTCATAACGCAGTCCATGATAACGATAAACGTACCACTTAGAAACGCTGCATTAGCGAGGAATGTAACACTTGAATGTGGATCTAAAAACGCAAAAAGAATGATAGATATACCCCAGATGATGTATCCAGCTGAGACAAAGATTTTTCTTTTGCCTAATCTATCACCCAGTGCCCCCATTAATAATGTGGTAAGAGTAGCGACCACTGCACTAGCAGCGGTCATAATTGGTATGTAATTATATACGCCAGTCGCGTCATACACGTACACGTTGAGATAGTTATTCTCAATCGCCCAGGCTAATTGACCAATAAGTCCAGCAACGATAAAAGATAACCATTTTCTAATTCCTAATTTAGTAACTTTCATATATTTTTAGCCTCGACATTTATTATATCCCCAAAATCATATAGATATTATTGTTTTGTTTTATGTATAATAAAAAGGCAATGAAATTACCAATTATCTTAGCTGATACAACATCTGAAACATCTGCTCAATTAACTTGGGAATCTTTTGTCCAAAAGTTGAGTGACTTTTTCTTATTGCCAGATAATCAAGGTGTTAATTATTTAACACGTATTTTAGTCGCGGTTGTGTTAATTGTTGTTTCTTTCTTTGTGATTAGACTCATTACTTGGGCAATTAAAAGAGCAATGGGTATCAAAAAGAAAGGGCCAGATATTGATGTATCTGCAAAATACTTTATTGCTACTTTAATCAAAGTAATCATGTGGATTGCAGTGGCCTTCGTAGTCATTGGAATTCTTAAGATAGACACAACTGGTATTGCTGGAGTTACTTCTGCGATTACAGTTGCTTTAGGTTTATCATTACAAGATTTGATTGGATCGTTATTCTCTGGCGTCCTTTTGTTACAGCAAAAGAATATTAAGACAGGAGAATATATTTCCGTCTCTAACGCTTTTGGAACATGCGAAGGATTTGTTTATAACATTCACTTATTCTTTACCCATTTAAAAACAGCGTCTGGACAAATCATTACTATCCCAAATAAAAACATGGTGTCCGCTGCGATTACCAACTACTCAAGGCTTGGCAAGAGAAGATTAGACTTCGATGTTGGATTATCTTATGACGTAGATGTTAATAAAGCTAAAGCGGTATTTACTGAACTCATTGAAAACGAAACCAAAGCCCTTCAAGATGAAACTAGGACAGTTTATATCTCAAAATTAGATTCATATTCAGTGCAATTTAGAATTAGACTTTGGACAACGTTTGATGATTATTGGACTGTCTATAATGCATTAAGCGAGAAAGTCTTGCTTGCATGTCGAGATAACGGCTTCAACATTCCAAGTAGCACTGACTACACAGTGAAAAAAGAAAAATAACTGGCAAAGCCAGTTTTCTTTTACTTTAAAAATTTTTATTAAAAAATAGAAAAAAGTCCCTCAAGGAAATACATAGTATTTCCGTATATATAGTGTAAGGACAATCACTTTTGATAAGAAAAAAGATGAGTAGTCGCTTTCTCATCGATGTCAAAATGAAGACGGATTAATTCTTTACAAGTAGGGTACCGATATGTATAATACATATGCTAAATTATTAGCAACTCTGCTGTTAGTGAATAACAGCCATTAGACCAAAGAGGAGGTATTAGAAATGCGCAAATATGAAATTATGTACATTTTAAAAGCCGATTTAGATGACGCCGCTCGTAAAGACGCCATGGACAAACTCGCCGCTATCATCACTGATAATGGTGGAAAGGTTGAAAACACTGATGAATCCATGGGCTTACGTGACTTAGCGTATCCTATTAAGGATCAAACCAAAGGCTACTACGTTGTACTTAAAGCTGATATGGATAACGTTGCAATTAACGAATTCAACCGTTTAGTCCGTATTAATCCAGTTGTCTTACGTCATTTAATTGTTGTAGACCACAAATAAGGAGGATAATCATTTTATGATTAATCGTGTAGTTTTGGTAGGTAGATTAACCAGAGATCCAGAATTAAGAAGATCAGCCGCTGGCGGTTCTGTCGCTGTCTTCACCGTTGCTGTTGATAACCTTGGCAAAGAGAAGTCCACAAGCTTCATCCCATGTGTTGTCTTAAACGATCAACGCGCTGACACAGTCGCAAAATATGCAAGAAAAGGCTTATTAGTAGGAGTTGAAGGTCGTCTAAATCAAAGAAGTTTTGTTAGACAAGATGGTTCCAAAGGAAGCGTCTTAGAAGTTATCTGTGATTCAGTTCAATTCTTAGAAAGAAGAGAAGGACCAGTCGCTAACGAAGAAATGGAAATTCCACAATTCGATGATGTTGCTGCTCCAGCACAAGATGATAACAAAAACCTTGATAGCATTGAAATAACTGATGACGATCTCCCATTCTAGAAAGGAAGATATTAAAATGGCATTTAAGAAAGTTAGACCACACAAAAAAGTCTGTTACTTTAAGAAAAATAACATTACCCACATCGATTATAAAGATGTTGAAACATTAAAAATGTTTATTGCTTCTAATGGAAAAATTTCTCCACGTAGAACAACTGGTACATGTGCAAAGCACCAAAGAGAATTAGCTGTTGCGATTAAAAACGCAAGATTCATGGCTCTTCTCCCATACGTTGCTGACTAATTAACGTATTTGAGAAAGCACTAAATCTAGGGCTAAAATCAATGTAAATTAAGTCGTCCATAGCGGCGGCTTTTTTATTATTTATATGATATGGAATATGTTGTTTTTTGTGTTCCGTTGAGCGGTTCACCTTTATATGTTCCATTAACAGT
>ODAI010557195.1_pt1 | contig 18393 bp, 14 predicted proteins | sample 1539321 | NCBI WGS metagenome assembly ODAI01 (sample SAMN02144231, study PRJEB22623) | gut metagenome | biome: sheep rumen | host: Ovis aries | place: New Zealand | reverse complement strand
GACGACGCCGGGAATACCACCGACAGCACCGGCCACGGCCCCCGTGGCAGCGCCTACGACCAGTCCGTTGCAGAAAGCACCCAGATAGTCGGCCAGCCGTTCGCGCCCGGCATCGGTGTGGTCGAACTTGCATAGCTCTTTCATCAGGTCGTAAGCTTGCAGTGCTGTTCCGACGGCGCCGAGTCTGTTCAAGACGGGTGTGCCTGCCCTGACCGCTGATTTGAATGTGTTCCCAGCCTTTCCCAGTCGTTTGACGACCGTCTTTCCGGCATTGTTGATGAGCTGTTCACGCTGCTCCGGAGGCGGAAGGGAACGTCGTCGGGCTTTTCCTTTCGCGGTGTCCACCTGATTCCATATCGGGCTGTCGTCGATTCTGCCCGGACTGTCAATCGATTTGCTCTGCAGATTCTCGATGTCTTCCATGATTCTCTTCATCTCGAGCTGCAGCTCGTTGAGGTCGGCCTGATGCTTGTTGATCATCTCGACGGTCAGATCGTCGCCATAGGAGGCCAGCGTCCCGACGATTGATGACAGCATGTTGGCCACGGGGTAGATGCGCTCGTAGTTGTAGATGAAGTATTCTTCCACGGGATCCATGCCGTAGGTGATGTCCTGACTGTATTTCAGCAGCGTCTGCTCCGTGGTGAAGTCGTAGTTGCCTGAGGGCGAAAGACCTGCAAAACTCTGAAACTGGCGCAGAGCCTCGCGCACCACCATGCCACAGTCCACGCCAGCTGTCAGCGTTGTCCAGTTGGTGTCCATGCGCCGCTCGCGAATCTTGTTCAGCGTGTTGACGATGTAGATCGTCGTGGGGTGGTTGGCTTGGTCGAGAATGTCTCCCATGGTGTTATGTCTCCAGGTTCTTCAGCGTCACCACGATGGGCATGGCGATGCACGACTTGTTGATGATTTTCTGCTGTACCCGTTTGTCGAACATCGAGTCCACGGCGTGCTGGAAGTTCTTCTTGTCCTTGAACTCAATGTCTACATAGAGCCCGCGGCGCAAGACGTCGGCACCAGCGGCACCGCCGACGGTTGTCTTGACGATGATACGGCGGAATTCGTCGCGTCCGAACTCCGACATGATTTCCTTCCTTGCGAAGGCGTCGACGTCCATACGTGTGTACAGTCGGTCGTTGGTGAGCGAATAGTAGCGCAGTTGCTCGTAGCGTTCGTCGGCCGTGGCTTTGTTGGCACCGCCCATGGCAGCCACGACGACCTGCGCTTTCTGCTCCAATGCCGGCAGATGGCGGTTCTCCAGCGTGTCGTCGGTGCGTGGCAGGTTGCCCAGTCGGCCCATGGTGGTGATATAAGTCACCTTGGTGGATGTGGTGGGAGGGTACTGATTCATGTTCTTCATCACGAAGGTGCCGCTGTCGAAGCTGTACTTCCTGTTCTGAAGGCCTACGCTCTTCCCCAGTTTGTTGATGGTCTCGCGCAACTGCTTCAGCACCTCCCCGTCTTTGATGCCATTGTATTCCACGAAAGCGTAGTAGTCGTCGATGAAGCGGTTGTAGAGGTGTCGCACTTCGCGATAGAGGTCTCCGTCGTGGTAGCAGGCAGCATCGAAGTCGCGTACGATCAGTTCGTCGTTCATCATGCCGAAACCCTGTTGGTTGGAAGCTGTCGTCGTCTCCAATATGCGCAGGAAGAAAGCTTCGTCTTGCTTCTGCAGCTTGGCAATGGGCTGCGTCTGTGTGAGCATCAGCGTCTCCACGTCGATGTTGGTGACGGGCAGCACGTTGAGCATCACGCGACAGTCGGCGGAAACGGCGAACCCCTCGGGGAACACAAGGCGGAGCCAGATGGTGTCGGCGGAGAAACCGTCGAGCACGCTGCTCTCAAGCCAGTGCGGGAACTCGCGGGGGTAGGCACGAGGCTTGAACATGTCGCGATCCACGATGTCGTCGGTGATATAGATGAGCGATGTGTCGTCGATGTTGAGCAGGTTCTCCTTCCAATTCTCCACGAATGAGAACATGGCTCCCGAGGATTGCTGGGCATCGAACGGCTCCACCATTTCGATGCTTTCCATTTCGCGCATCGAGGCGAAGTTCAGTTCCTGACCGGTGACTCCCGAATAGATGTATTGCGGCAGGACGCCGCCCGTCCCCCTGACCAACAGCGACAGCCCCTTGAGCGTTTCCACCTCGACAGGCGTCTTGATGCCCAGCCACAGCCAGTTGGGATGCTCCATGCTGACGGCGACGCGACGGTTTCCGTCGGTCATCATGCTATGGCTCACCAGACAGATGTCATCGTGGGGGAGCATTGTCGTGTTGAAGATGGGGATATAGTTGAGCGGAGTCTTCAGACCTTCGGCCTTGAACGAGAACACTGCTCCGCTGCCGACGCTGGCGACCGACGTGTCGCGTGTCGTCTTCAGTGCTGGACGAATCAGGCAGATAGCCGGTGTGGCCTCCACTTTCCTGCGGGGAATGAAGTCGGAACAGAAGCGGTCGACCAGCCGTTCCGAGAGGTTGTCCACATAGTCTTGAATCTTCTGCTCCTCAGCAACCAGTGCCACGAGCATCATCTTCGCAACAGGATCCATCTGCTGGAAGTCGATACCGTCGACCGAAGAGCGCTGCAACGCGCTCATCACCTCACTGATTCTTTTCTCTATTTCTACATCCATGTTCTGGAAGGGCTACGTTTTTTATCGTTTTATCGGTATCGTTTCACGGTGGGTTCGATGAGGAATGTCACCACCTTATTATAATATAGCTTCGTTCCGAGACCGTCGTCGAGGTTTCCCTGCACGTTCACGTTCACTTCGTATTTTGAAACCATCTTCCGGCGGCGCAGTTGTTTGTCGGCTGCAGAGTCGAGTTCGATGGTCACCGTCACGTTCTTCAGCAGGGGTTCATAGGTGGCCAGGCTGCTCTTGATGCTCTCCTCGCACTCCTTTTTCGTCACCTCATTCTGCAATCCCTGTGCCAGACGTCCTGTCTGACTGTTGTTGAACTCCCTGTAGTGCACGTTCGAATACTCATGGTTCCAGTATTCGAAGCCGAAGTCGGGATCGGCCTCGAAGGAGCCACGCGGCGTGAAGACAATGAGTTCCACCAGATTGTCGAGCATGCTGATGCGCTCGTTGATGTCGCGCACCAGCTTGCCGTCGTCGCGGAGCCGCAGGGGCGTTCTGATAAAGCTCAGCATGTCGTCACAGATGGTTAGATGTTAGGCCCGCTCCAGCGTCGGCGGTCGTCTTTCGGCGGCTCAGGCTTGGGAGGTGGCGGCGGTGCCACGGGCTCTTCAATCTTCAGCAGGCTGAACTTCTCTATCTTCTCACTGATGGCATAGCACATGCCCAACCCTTGACGAATGCGAAGATACGACACGCGTGGGTTGTATGGGGTGGCGGCATAGTTGCGGAACATGTCGGCATCTTCGAGATTGAGTATCTCGTCGAACTCACAAGCGCAGGCAAAAATGCCAACCACGCGCTGCACGAACGATTGCAGCTGCATGGGGGTGAGCGTCTCGCGACAGGTGTTGGCTTCGATGAAGACCTGCTGAACAACGGGCCAGTAGATGCTGATGGCTGGCCGGACGGCGGTGTTCAGCTGTTGCATGGTGCGCTCGTTGATGCTCTTCAGGATGTCGAGCAGCTTCTCGAGCAGCTCCACATACTTGGCATGTGCAGAGACGAACAGGCATGGCGGCACGAAGTAGGACGTGTCTTCCTGCCAGCCCTCTTCGTTCACGATGCGGGCTACGGGCAGCGCATGGTCGGGAATGGCCGTCTTCTGTCCCACCAGGGCGAAGGTGTAGTCGGGGTCTTTGTAGCCGTCGGGCGTGTCTTTCCATGTGTCGGCATCGGCATTCACGGTCAGCAGGAACTCTTTGTCGTCGCCGTGGGCTGGAATGGGCAGTCGCGTGTCGAACGAATTTGTGAAGTTCGTGCCGAAGTGAATGTCGATGATGTCGCCGGCACGGGTGATGCCCAGGCAGTCGATCGACTCGACTTCAACATAACCCTTACCGATGCTGAGCGACAACTGGAACGGACGGGCCGACGGCATCAGTCCTATCCTCCCGGCAGCAGCCAGGGCAAAGGCCTGTCTGATGGTCTCTTCGCTACAGCGGTCGGCGGCATTGAGCACCTCGTCGGTCAGGCGCATCCCTTTTTTCCAACTGATTCTTTTTGGCATACTATTATATATTTGTGTTATAGTTCAAGTAATTATAGAACACTTCATCGTTCAAGCGGAGAGGCTTCGAGTCCTGAGTGATGTTGAAACGCAGCTCCTCGCCCACAGCCAGAAACCAGTCCTGGATGAAGACGCGCAACTCTTCGACATCGTTGATGAAGGCAAGGAAATGCTCGTCGCACGCCTCGTCGCTCCAGAAGTCAAGGTTGTAGACCGTCACCATGTCGTCGTACTCATTGCCTACGTAGCCCTCGCCGAGCGTCATGTCGAGTCGTTCCTCGTAGCGTGGAGCGTCGTCGTGGAGCCTTCTCCGCAGCAGATCGACGTGGATGTTCAGACCTTCGTCGAGAAACACCTTGCGCAGCAGCAGGGTGAGGAGCGTCTTGTTGCCGCGTATGTCCTTGCAATGGGGCAGGAAGGGAACAAACTGTCGGATGAATCTGTTCGATCGCTGTTCCTCGCTGAGACGGTCGCCGATGACCTGTTGCATGACGACATCCTCCTGGGCCAGCGCGAGCACCTTCTCTTTCACGTCCATGCGTTGCTTCAGCAGCAGGATATCGAAGGGCTGGAAGAAGCGGTAGGCGTTCTCTATCTCTTCCTGCTGCGCATCGAGCTGCTCTTCGAAGCGCTCCTTCTCCTCGTGTTGAGGCAGGTTGTCGAAGCGGTCGATGGGGTGAAACATGAACTCGGGCAGTGAGTTGTAGAGGCTCATTCTGGCCAGCTCCACGTTGGCTCGACCCTGATAGTCGGCTTCCATGCCCACGACGTCGCGATAGGTGTTGCGCTTGTGGAGCCCGTGGAACGAAACGGTGTAGCTACCCTCGGGGAGCAGGCCCAACAGAGTCTCGGCATTGATGTCAGCCGGCAGGTTCTCTGGAACGACGGTCTTCGGTTTGTCCATTCTCTGGTAGTCGGGTTATTCGTACAACTTGGCGTCGGCCGTCAGCTCGACATACGTAACACCATGCTCGGTCGATACCTGAATGACGTCGAAGAGCGGGATGCCGATCTGCCGAAGCGTGAGTTCCTGGTAGGGGAAATGGTCGTCGATGTTCTCGTAGAACCGTTTGTGGAAGAGTGTGCGATAGCTCAGCAGGCGCATCTCCTTGTCGGCCTTGATGACCTTGTCGAGCATCGACTCGGGCACCATCACCTCGAACTCTTTCTCCGGATGGTCGGAGACGATGCGGTCGATGAATTTGTTGTTGCGCATGTTGATCTCCACATTCTCGGCTTCCAGCTCCTTCCTCAGCAGGGCGATTGCTTCACCGACGGTCAGCTCGGCCGACAGCGCGTCGCATTTCAGCACCTCGTCCCACCGCTCATGGGCCGGGCAGTTGTTCTTCCACGACGAGAACTTGTAGATGTTCATCGTGTTGTTCAGACCTTCGTAGCGCAACATCTTGCTTTGCAGCGTGCGGAACTGGCCTGCCGCCTCGGTGTCGAGATGGATGATCTTCATGGCTTCCTGCACCTGGATGGCTCCCACGATGGAAGCGCTGATGGGCGTCGTGGCCACGCGGCCTGCCGATCCCTGGTTGCGCACCACGTCGGCGCATCCTGTTCGGAGCATGATATTGTTGAACTCCTCGCGCGACAGGCCGCACTCATAGCAGCTCTTGCCCGGTGTGAACACGCGCACGGTGCCTGTCAGGTTCTCTATGCTGCCGTCGATCCACGTCTTACCAGCCCTCAGCGACAGCCGGTTGAGCAGGTAGCGCGCGATGCGGCTGTCGAGACAGCCTATCACCACGTCGACCGAGCGATAGATGCCCAGCCCCACCTCCGAGAAGAGGTTGCCCACGATGGGCGTCACCTTGATCTGTGGGTTGATCTCCATGGCGCGTTTCGCCACGATATCGGCCTTGTAGGCATGACTGTATGCATCTTCTTCGCGGAACAGCACCGAGCGTGTGAGGTTCGAGATCTCTATCTGGTCGAAGTCCACCACGAAGATGTGGCCCACACCGAAGAGCGCAAGGTTCTTCACCACCTCGTTGCCAAGGGCACCGGCACCGGCCACCAGCCCGCGGGCATTTCGCACCTTCTCTTTCTTGAACCAGGAGAGCAGCGTGAACCCGCCCTCTCCCCATTCGTATTTCCTTTCGTCCTGCATATCGCTTATTCGATTATTGGGGGAATCTATGTTCGGGCATTCGAGGTTCGTACCTCGCACCTCGCACCTATGTTCCCCCGAAACTTTAATCACTTACGATTCAACATATTCGAAGATGGTGTCACCAACCTTGAACGTGTCGCCGTTCGACAGCACGACAGGACGGTTGGCGGGAAGTTCCGTGCGCACATTGTAGACCACGCCGGCTGCCATGGGCTTCATCATCGGCAGGTTCTTCGTCTTGTCGATGAAGAGCTGCACGTGTTCCTTGGCCACCTTGTTGCTCTTCTCCCAGTTCATCTGTATCTCGCATTCGCCGGTCATGCCGATCGACACCTTGTTGCCGCCGCCCGTAGCGTTCATCCATTTGTGGATGGGAATGCGCTGGCCGGCCTTCACGCCGTTCTTGATGACGAGGAAGAACTTCTCGGCCAGCATGCGCACGGTGACCAGCGATGCTCCCAGACCGCCGCCGTAGATGATGAAGTCGATGAGCATGCTCATCCAGCCGTACTTTGAACCAATGACTCCGCTGAATGCCAGCACGATGAAGCCGATGATGGCCGAGCAGAGACCGCCTATCAGCGCGCTCTTCATCGGAATCGACGACTTGACGGTGAGGCTCAGCGCCACGCAGACGGAGAACAGGATGTAGGCCGGCAACGAGCAGTACCAGGGGATGTATGTCGTCCCGACGGCCGAGAGCAGCAGGCAGAAGATGATGCCGCCGAGGGCAAAGGCCAGCATGCCGACGATGCCCGAGAAGAGCGACAGCCCGATGATCTTCAGATAAACCTTCGCATCCTTCTTGCGATACTCATCGTTCCAGCGGAAGGCCAGCGAGAGGAAGAAACCGAGCAGCAGGCCCACGGCGAGGAAAGCCGACACCTTCTGCACGCAGTCGTTGAAGAGGTTGCCCATCTGCTCCTCGTTGCGGAAGAACGTCTTCGCGATGCCTGTGGCCACAGAGCTGAGCATGCCGCGCCCCATCAGCTCGAAACAAATCCAGCTCACCAGTGCGGCGACGATTCCCGACAGAGCCTGATAGCTCTCGCGCAGCGACGAGCGGCTGAAGATTTCCTTCATGTCGACATGATCCTGAATGCCGTCCTTGCAGTTCTGACCGTACTCCACGCACTTGTAGCCGTTCTGTTGCCAGCAGCCCACGTGGATGATGTGCTTGCACTTCACCACCACCATCTGCCCCGGCTCAATGTCCTGACGGCAGTAGGTGCAGATGCGGCGCTGCACATTCTCCTCGGGCACGTACTTCTTGTAGTACTGCATGGAGAAGCGCTTCGACTTGATATACGGTATGAGCACCTTCATCACCAGGAAGAACACGGCTGCCGTGAGCAGTGCCACGAGCAGCGCCACGAGGAACTTCGTCAGCGAGTCGGCCGTGCTCTCGGCCTTCAGCGGCCACGGTGTCTCGGCCGTTCCGATGGAGTAGTCGCCTTCGCCCGCCTCCATGCCTTTCCATTCGGCGGTGTAGGTGATGCGTCCGGTGTAGGCCTTGTCGTCGGTGGCACGGTAGGTGAAGGCGAAATCGTACATGGCATCGCTCACCACCTCCTCGAAGTTGCGCAGCACGGTGTTCATGTCGTCCGACGGCTTGAACGATCCCTGCCGTTCTTTCAGCACGGTGCCCGTGGTGTCGCGCGGTACCGACACGCCTTCGAGCGTCAGCTTCACGTTCTCGTCCACGCCGTTGCCCGTGTAGTACATCGCATAGACGCGCGGCACGAAGTGGGCAGGGTTCGACTGGTAGTCGGTCACCTCGATAAACGTGATGGTTTCATCCTCCGACCGCGTGTTGGCGTCGGTGAAGACAATCAGCACGTTCTTGTCCTTGGCCTGCTGAGCACGCTTCTGGATGTCGGCGTTCTTCGCATAGCCTGCAACGGCTTTCACGTCGCCGTCGTATTCGCCTGCCGTCGGGCTGAACTCCGTCAGCTTCGAGTAGAGGGCGCTGTAGAAATGCTTCGCCTCGGCAGTGGCATGGAAACGGGGTTGGAAACTCTTGTAGTTGGCTTTCGTCACCATCTCGCTCGACGAAACTTCGTCGCCGAAGAACGACAGGTAGACGCAACTGTCGGGTGCGCTGTCGACCAGCTTCCCGATGGGGTTGTAGATACGGTCCTTTCCCTCTTCGGGAATGCCGAGGTCCACGAGCACGGAGAAGGTGAAGTCGGCCGGAATGCGCTGTCCGGTGCTCACGGCAGTAATCTTCCTGCGGTCGGTGGGGATGAGCGTTCCCTCCTCGTTGACGACCAGATACTTCTCCAGGTCGGCCACATCGACGTCTTTCGACGATGTCCCTTTGCTGTCGAGCACCTTCAGGTAGAGGGTGATGCTGTCTTTCCCCTGACCGTATTCATATTTCTTGTCGCAAAACTGGATGCGCGACACATCCTGCGCCTGCGACGCCGTCAGCCACAATGCGCAGAACAGCAGGCTCAGCAGCCTGCGGGCCACCATCATTTCTTTCTTGTCCATATCTTCAGGTTTTCTAAGGTTTGTTTTCCATAATAGGTCTCATCGGTGCTCAGCTCGCCGTCGACGACGGGAATCGTTGTCAGGATGCCTGTCGTGGGCGAGTAGAACAGCACGAAGCTCACCTTATCGATGCACCCTTCCACGGCCTTGCGGATGGTGGGGATGCTGAAGTGGGCGTCGGTCACGAAGCATCCCACGACGTCGAGCTTCGCCACAGCCTCGTTGTTCGACAGCCGTTCGGCCAGATGCTCCACCTTCGAGTCCTTCTGGTACGACCGTCCGTGGACATATCCCACGAAGCCACTGCTCTGTGCGCTCATCGACATGCACATATCGATGATGATGTCACGGTTCAGCAGCACCCCCTTGCACAGGTCGTGGCGCTTCTTGGCTTCCGCGAGCGTGTCGAAGAAGTCGGCGTGATTGAACTCTTCGTTCGCTTCCTGGGCACGGTTGCCGAGCGACTGCACAGCCCAGGCATACCACTCCTTGAGCGAATAGAGGCGCTTCAGGTCGTTGCTCGAGTTGATGTTCTGGTCGCGGCGGAAGGTGAAGATGCCCAGTTCCTGTGTCGGAGTGAGCACGTCGACCACGATGGCGGTGAGGAAATTGGGATGGGTGGGGTGCTTCAGCTGTGTCTGAACGCTGACGTCGGAGTTGCTGAAGAACACGCCGAGGCCCGGATGCGAGTGCACCCAGCACGTCAGGTCGTACTGGAAGTTGGTCTCGCGGCGCAGTCGGCGCAGCTGTTCCAGCACGCGCAGCTTGATCTTGCCGCCGAAGTTGAGCTCGTATTCGGCAAAAACGGCATCGTCGCCGGGAAGCACAATCTGCTCCAACGACACGTAGTACTCCTGGCTCTCGTTGTCGTAGACCCACCGTCCGAGCACCATGCAGCCGTATTCCTTCGCGTTTTCAGGATGGTCGGCATCGTTGGCGTACATCTTATAGATGTCCGCGATGCACGTGTTCTTGATATACATGCGGCGAACGGCCGACTCGTAGCAGAAGTCGGCCACGTCGATCTGCAGGTAGTCGGGGTTGCCGATGACGTCTTCCAGGCTCTGCTTCTTCAGGATGGTGGCCGTCTTGCGGCGCACCACGATGCCGCTGTCGGCATTCTGCAGTCCGTTCTGCGGCGCGTTGTAGCTGCCCTTGGCGTTCACGGGTGCCGGAGCAGCCTGGTTGCGGTTCCTCCTGAAGACGGCAATGAGCAGGCCGACGAGGACCACGGCTCCCACGATGGCGCCGATCAGCTTCCAGTCGGCAAGCGGTTTCTCCACGGGTGTGTTGAGCTCGCGGTCGAGCAGGTTGAGGCTCGTCTCGCGCGTGCCCAGTTTGTCGTCGAGGATGCCCTGCATGGTCTTGCGGCATTCCGTCTCTTCGTCGGCATTGCCCAGTCGGTGCTGCTTCATGAAGTTGTCTATCAGCACGGTGGCAATGCCTTTATAGTACTGCAGCGAGTCGCGGTAGGTGCCGACATACTCCTTCAGGTGGTGCTCCTCGACGTAGGCCTCGCGGTCGTTCCAGTTTTTCAGGCACTTGATGTGCTCCTCTATCTGGTTGCCGGCAGCCGTGAGGGCGGTGTCGGAGAAGTAGGGCACGGTCTCCACATGCTTACGGAATTCCTCCACCACCGTCGAGGCGTCTTCTCTTACCCCTCGGAAGTTCTTCTTCGAAGGAGCGGCCTCCACTTCTGTCTCCATGAAGAAAAGCAGGAAGGCGATGGTAGCCAGTGTGTTCAATTTCTTCATAACACGTCAAATTGATACCTTATTATTGTTGTCATTGTTGTCTTTCCCGGGTTTGCGCCAGCGTTTGTACTTCGAGGGAATCACGTCGTTCAACGACGGTTTGCGGGACCCCTTCCCAACCTCACCGATGGGAGGCTTCCCGATGGGAGTCTTCGGCTTTGTCCTCTCCCCCTCGGGAGTGTTTGAGGTGCTCCTCGGCTTTATTCTCTCCCCCTCGCGGGAGTTGGTGGGGGGCTGTGATGGGGCGGCCCCCTTGCTGTTCTTCATCTGCATCAGGCGCTGGCGGGCGGCCTCGGCCTCCTTGCTCAGGGTGCGCTTGGCCTCGTTCTTCACCTTCTGCGTCATCTGGTTCACGCCGGGGGCATTGACGCCGGCCAGCGGGTTGGCACCGTCGATGGCTGCATCGACGGCTTTGCCGGCCGAACGCATGGCTGCATCCTGCGCCTGTTTGATAGAATCCATCATCTGCTTCTGCATCTTGTTGTTCTTGATGGTCTGATAGAGCTGCTTGCCTCCCATGAACAACAGGCTCAGCACGCCGATGCCGCCGATGAGCCACATCATGTCCTTCTTGTCTTTCGACGACTGCTCGGCCTGGGCAGCGGCAATGGAGTCGGCACGGGCCTGCTGGGCCTGGGCGGCAGCAGCCTGCGCGGCGGCTGCCTGTTGCTGGCTGGCATCGGCCTGGCTCTCCAGTTCCTGCTTCTTGGCGTCATATCGTTCCAGCGCCTGGGCTATCTGAGCCGACACGTCGGGGTCGGTGATCTTGAAGCGCAGCTCGCGGAGCATCTGGGCCTCGTGGGTCAGGTCTTCCGACAGCGGGAACTTCGTGGCGCGTTCGAGCATCGAGTTGAGCGAACTGATGCGGATGGCGGCCTCGTCGACGGGCGACAGACCCTCGTCGGTGAGAATCTCCTCCTCGCTCGTCGACGTCACCGTCTCCACGGCCATGTCGCCCTGACCCACGGCGGCACCCGCCGTCCGTCGGCTCTCACCGCTCGACGAGAGTTTCAGGTCGCCGCACTTGGCAAAAACCTTGTAGTGGCGCTTCCCCTCGTAGTGGGCCAGGTAGAGCGGAATGCTCAGCTGAGCCTTCCCCGACGTCACGCCGAACGATATCGACGGCTCGTCCTGCAGCAGGAAGTAGCCGTCGGACGACTTGTTGTAGCTCAGGTTCGAGGGCACCATGAAGGCCTCGGCCGTCATGCCGTCGAACTTGATGTCGCTGTAGTTGCCGCTGCGGTCGAACATCACCACCGCCACCTCGTTCAGCTTCTTGTATTTCTCCTGGTGTTTCTGCCCCAGCTTCTTCTGCACGCCTTGGAAGCGAACCGACAGCTGGCCGCCGTTCTGCACGATGGAGTAGGTCACGATGATGCGGTCGCCGCTCCCCGAGAAGAGCGTGTCGCGCACCTCCCTGGCACCGCCCTTCCATGCTGCGAGGAGCAGTGCCGCCAGGCAGACGATCCTTATCTTCATCATATTCCGCTGATACGGTTATAGCGCTCGGTAATCTTCTGCTTATAGCCGTCGCCGCCGCTCTTCCACTGCGAGGCATGACGGCTGCACGATGCGTCGGTGCAGCACTTGTAGAGGGCGTTCGCCTGGCTCATCACGGCCTTCTTGGTGGCCTTGCGGTTCGAACTGCTGTAGATCTTCTTGTACAGGTCGTCGAGTTTGTGGTAGATCTGCTGCAGCGAGAGCGAACAGTAGCTGCACTTATGGCCGCCGCCGCCACCGCCTGAAGCCTTGTGACGGCCGCAGTCGCGCTCGTGCGAATCGAGGTCGATGCCGTCGAGCATCGTCTTCATGGCCGTGTAGCGCTTGTAGCCGTTGTCGGCCGATGTCCACCCGTGGGCAGCGATGGCGCTGTCGATGTCTCTCTTCAGGTCGGTAATCTTGTTCGTGAAGCCGGCCTTCTGCCTTTCTATCGACGGCTTGTGACGCGGATTGGGGCACAGACCGCTGCGCGAGAGCTCGCGCTCCAGGTCGTCGCAACGCTTCTTCAGACCCAGATACTCGGCCGAAGGCTTGAACTCGGCCTCGATGTTCAGCTCGATGACCTGCTTTTCGAGCAGCAGCAGCTTGTTCATCTTCTTCCCCTTGTACTTGGCGATGTAGATGGGCAGACGGCACACCACGGCATTGCCGTTCGACACCGCCACCAGCGGCAGGTCGTACTTGTCGGACGGGCGGAAGAGCATCACGCGGTCACCATCGCCGCTGTAGGGGTCGATGACGCGCTTGTTCTTCGTCCCGCCGAACGTCTTGTCGAAGGTGATCGACGTGGGCATCTTCTTGATCGTCTTCTCGTCGTAGGCACGGTCGAAGAGCACCAGCACGTTCTGCTCGTCCAGGTTCTCAATCTCTATCTTCACCTTGCCGCTCTCGCCGTCGTTCTCGGCCAGCGAGACGAAGATGTTGACATACGACAGCACCACCGTCTCCTTGGCGTGGTCGCTGCTGAGCGTGATCTTCTTCTGCTCGTCGGCCTGACAGGTCAGGATGGCGGCCATCAACAATGATGTCAGCAATACATATCTTTTCATATACTCAACGACACTTTAGGTTTCTGCGGTTTCTCCTCCCTCTTCGCCTCGACCGGTGCAGCAGCCTGCGGGGCGGGCTCGTTCTTGTCTTGTGCGAACTTCACCCATCCGTTGGGCTCGCCTTCCTCGCGAACCCATTCGGCCACGCCCTGATCCTCGGGGTAGGGGTAGGTGTTCTGGGCGTGATACATCTGGTATTTCAGGTAGCGCTCCACGCGCAGCACCAGGTCCTTGATGCTCGCCAGCACTCCCATCTCCTTGATGGTGAGGCAAACATGACCCTTGAAGCTGCCCGAATGGCGGATGTTGGGGTGCCAGATGTCGGTGATGAACGTGAACACGGGGTTGCCGTCGGCCGAAGGATAGTTGTTGGGCAGCACCACGCTCATCTTGTGAAGGTCGCCGAAGATGGGTTTGCGCGGCGGTTCGGTCTCTTCCACCCCCACGATGCTCTTGCACCGGTACCATATCTCGAACTCCGTGGGCAGGCCGACGGCGTTCTTCCTACGGATGATATACGACAGCGAGGGCTTGAAGGGGTTGGGGCTCTGCTGCTTGCGCTTGCTGCAGAGCGAGTCTAATTCTTTCCACTCCTGAAACAGGCGTGCATCACGCCCTTTCAGTTCTTTCAGGTTGAAGTTGTTGATCATCGGATTCATAGTCATTGGCATTACAGGGTTTCACTGATTCGCATCTTAACCGGCGATGGGAACCGAGATGAGATGCAGGCGGTCCATGGGTTGGATGTCGTAGTCGACAAGAGCCATCTCGCGGCCGCTTTCATCCTCGAACTCCAGGATGACGGGCTCCTCGTCGTCCTCCATCAGTTTGCCTAGCAAGTACTGTATGGGGTTGCCCCCGTTGTCCATGCGAGGCAGTTCGAACACCTGTATGATACTGTTGATCTGGTCGCGAATGGTCTTGTTCGGATCAGTCACTTTCACTTCAATCTCGTCGTACGACGTGCCGTCGATGGTGAGCAGCACGATGAACTCGTCTTGATAAAATTCTTGGTCTGTCATAGTCGTATTCTTTTTTTGATTATATTATTATTGTTATTCTTCATCTTCGGTCGCCTTGCAACCTTCCGTGTCCGCCTTCAGCACCTCTTACACCCCGTCGTCAGCGCTCTGTCAGTTCGGCTTCAGGGCCGTCTGTCGCTGTCGTTGCTGCCGTCGGCGATTGCAATTCAATTTAGATTGCGCGGCAATTCAAATGATTTCGCACGGCAAAACAAATGATACTGGTCGGCAATTTAATTTATTTTGCGCATGAACGACAGCCTGTCGACACTCTTCGTTCAACGTCCCACCATCTGAAAACGACTGCTCCGGCAGGCTCCGCCGCATGCTCTTGCGCCGCATGCGCAGTGCTCACCAGTTCCAAGCCCCGTTCTCCTGCGCGTAGTTTTCGCTCTTGAAGTGTTCCACATCGTTGCGGAAGACGAGTAACTGAAACGATTCCCGAGGGGCTGGTTTACAGATTTGCTGCATGTCGTCGCATCTGAGTGCCAGCTCGTATTGGTTAGCCCGTGTATCTATGCGCACCAGCAGGTCGGCCTTGTCGGTCTGAGTGATGTTGAAGAAGCGGTCGAAGAAGGGGGCGAAGCGCTCGTCGTCTAACCAGAAGTGAGCCTCGTAGTCGGCCTTCCCCTCTTGCCATCGCAGGCAGAAACGGTGGGGACAGCCCGTTTCGTGATATCTCAGCAGCGACATGTCGCCCGTGATGTCGAGCGTTCCGTCGGTGCGTTTGTCCTCAACGCTCAGCACATCGATGTCGTCGTAGTAAGCATCTTCCTCGTCGTATTCCGCCCATTGGTTGCCGTCCCAGAACTCTTCGAGGGGAACGTAGCGGTAGCGGCGCTGGCGCATCCATAGGTCGAACATCTTTTTCGGTGGCAGCTGTGTGTGCTGGTCGTCGGTCTTCGCTTCGGTGAGCTTCTTGAAGACCTGTTCCGGCACGTCTATGCGCTCTGCCTCGCACCAGTCCACCAGTACGGACTTTCGGTATCCCCTCAGCCAGACGGCAATGCCGCCATAGGGAGCCATGCCGGCGACGATATGCGTGAACTTGTCTAATAATGACTCTTTCTCGTCTTGTTTCTTCCATAACTGCTCGACGCGCCTGGAGTCGATCCTGACGACACCGTTGTAGAACTGCTGTTCGCAAGGCGACCACCAGCGCATGACCAGCAGCACGGGCGTAGGCGTGGGCTCGCCGTTGTATTCCTCCACGGCTGTTGCCTCACCCCATTCGCAGTCGATATTGTTGATCATCCGCAACGGTCGTTTCTGCCCTTCCACATGCAGGTCGGCCAGGAACAGCTTCATCGGGAATGCCGCGTATTGTGATGTTGAGGGGGTATAGAATATGGGCATTGCTTTAATCAATCAGGATGTTAGCATTGTCATAAATGCCTTTTAGAGACCATATTGTTCCCGGAGCACTGGTTGTGCTTTTCAGAATATGCGCCCCTGTCCATAGTTTCCCACTTCGTGTGAGATTGTCGTAGTTGGAGATATATAGTTTCACATCGCTAATATATGAACCGATTGTTGTCTTGTTCTCCAACTTGTCGGCCTCATACATAAGATAGCTCAGTTCATTCTTCTTGCTGTAAGAAAACGTCCTTGCCTTCTGGAACTCTACCTTATGGAACTTTACTTTTTCTTCTAACTTTTCTGCCAAGTACTCATGTCGTATCTTATAGAAGACATGGTTCTCATTCTGTCCAACCATTTTGTGCAATGTAGCGTCGGCCTCCGCATTTTGATAAATCTTACTATGTGCAGCAGCTTCTCTATTGGCATTCTCATAAGCCGCAGCTGTTTCTTTCATCTCCGACGTGATTTTAACATCATTGACTCCTTCAAGCGAAGCTTTCCCTTCCGACAGTCCTTTCACTCCTTTCGTTTCCAAGTAGGCTTTACCTCCCATCTCCAATCCTTTTCCTTCCTTCAAGCCGCTGACAATCGATCTCGCCGCACCACCATGCATGGTGACGATAGCAATAAAATCAACGCCGATGCCAATTAGATGCGTCCAGTCTACTTTCCTTCTCTGATCGTAGAATTCGTATCCGAAGTCAAAAACTTCTAAAGCTAAATCCACATATAGGAGCGGAGGCCAAATAAATGTTCCTATTCCTATACCAACTCTGATTCCAGCCCAAATCTTTCGCTTCCAATACATGTCGATTTCATATATTGCATCGCCTTCTGCTTGAAGGGTGGCAGCGTCAGATTCCTGCATTTCTTTCTTTGAACGCTTGATTCGACTGTCAAGAACGTCAAGAGTGACGTATTGTCCATCGAACTCAATCTGCCCGGGATCGTGATACGAAGCTAAGTTGTCTTCCTCGGCATGCATGATATGTCCCTGCATGTATGCCTGATGCTCCGCACTGTTGTAGTCATATAATTGATTCTCTAATTGCTTCTTTGATTCTTGCAGTCTTTCAATATATGCTTCGTTTCTTTCATGAACGAGTTTGTTTTCTGCTTGCTTAGGAGCGAATTTGGCATATTCCTGTTCTGTAATATTCATTTCGTCCCAAGCTTTCTCATAGGCGTATTTTTCGTCAAATAATTGTTGTTGTCTGTCTTTCAGATCTTTTTGCATCCGATATAGCTCATGCAAATAATAATACCTGCCATGGAACTCTATCTTATCGTAACCCGTTCCGTGATAGTCCTCGCCGTCAGCAGGATCGCCGCTGGCAAATCGGAATCGGACATCCTTTCCGATTTGTGGTGACCAATCCATGGTCTCCTCCATCGAGTGATGCTTGGAATAGCTGGGGTCGTTATGGTTTCTCAGCTTGATGCAATACTGCTCAATGAGATCATATTTTTGCTTGATGCTTGTTGTCGTTTCTTTATGAACCTCAACAAAGTAGCCTTCGTAGATGCAACTGTAGTCGATGACAAACCTAAAGCCCCCGTCTTCATATCGTTTGAATGCTGAACCATATTTATCCAAGGCCTTTTGGGCAAAACGAGTATATGGTTTCATGCTTGGAGATGAGTGCGACAATATGCATTTCAAAGCATACATCAAAGCTTCAACAGGAGCATATCCACAGAGATTAAAATGAACTTCGCCTTTGTAGCCTTTAGCTGTCTGTAAATCCAAGGCTCCTTTGATAATTTCTATAGAATGGTTAAGGAACTTCAGCATGTCGTCCGTTCCTGGAAAACCACACACATCTGCTTTAATTTTTAAGTAGCTACAGTCTATAAAAACAACCTTATCTTGCTTCTTCAACTTTTTTCCCTTAACTTCCCAAAGATCACAATCGCCTTCTTTCCATGCTAAGGAATGTACCATGTGCACCTTGTTGAAGACCTTATCAGGTTCCAGAATCCCGCCTTGAGGGTCGATCATGTCGGAGCGCGACAATGCAGAGAAGATGACCGTAACATACGAGGTCTTCTCTTGAGAGTCCGCTTTCTGCAAAGGGAGGGCCTGTCTCTCGCTTGATGTGGCATTGTCTCCGCCCATGGTCCTGTTTTTTTATTTTTATTCTAAACGGAAATTACTCTCCGTGGTTTCCGTACTTGCTGTTCACCTCTCCGATGGCATCGCTCTGCTTGCCGGCGGCGCGGGAGGAATAGTTCTGCGCGGCTTGGCTGGCCGTGGCGGCCTTGGCGGCCTGTCCCTGACTGGCGTAGTCGGCGGCCGTACGGCTGAGGGAGTCGGCAATGAACTGCTCAGTGTCGCCTGACTTGCTGGCCTGTGCGATGTCGTTGTCGTATTGCTGCTGCTCCTCTTCCGTCATCTTGCTCCGTTGGCTTGTGGGGAATGGTCTGTTGGGGGTGGGGAGCGACACGCTGATGTCGAGTGGCGGAACGATGATGGGCGGCGGTGAGGGCATCTGTCCGTCGGTGGTGAACGTGATTTGTCCGCCCCACATGCAGAGATTCTGGCATGTTCGCGTCAGAGCGGGCTGTCCTTGTACCATCACTTGCATCTTGCCAGGCATCCACGGTGCCGTGATGGCGGGTATGCAAGGCATCGGTGTGAGCACACCCATGGCTGCCGAGGTGGCTGCCGCCACGGTGGGGTTAGCCATCGAGGAGCACATGCCGAAGGGCATGATGTTGACCATCGGCGTGAAGTCCATGATGTTGCCGCGCTGCATGTTGCTCAAGAAACATGTGCGCGAAGGATTGACGATGAGCGACGACGGTGCCATTCCGAAGGTACAGGTCATCAGGGCTCCCGTTACAACGTATGTGTCGGCCATATATTAATATCGAGGTGCGTAGGTACGAGGTGCGAAGGTGCGAGGTGCGAGGGTACTAGGTGCGAGG
>ODAI012749114.1_pt1 | contig 18397 bp, 15 predicted proteins | sample 1539321 | NCBI WGS metagenome assembly ODAI01 (sample SAMN02144231, study PRJEB22623) | gut metagenome | biome: sheep rumen | host: Ovis aries | place: New Zealand | reverse complement strand
GTGGGCGTTTACGGATTCGAACCGCAGACCCTCTGCTTGTAAGGCAGATGCTCTAAACCAGCTGAGCTAAACGCCCTTGCTTTTCAAAAGCGGGTGCAAAGGTACTGCTTTTTTTTTAATCCACCAAATTTTTTTGCACTTTTTTTGCAAAAAAATGATAATTGTACCATTTTTTACCCTCAAAACGACTAAAAATGGAGTAACATATGATAGAAATGACTAATCCGACACTCATTCCCCCGAGCACGTCTTGAGCAAAATGTTGGCTCAAATAGATGCGACTATAACCACCCAAAGCTGCCAAAATAAACAGCGTGCAAGGTATCAAAATGATATAAAGGAAGGACTGCCAGTAACTAGGTTCTTTTTGTTTGCTATGTTCCTGATGAAGTGAAGTGACTACCATCGTCAAAGCAAAGAACAACGCGAAGAACGAAGTTGTGTGTCCACTGGGGAAGGAGAAGAGATAGTTCATCTTTACGCCTTCTACCAGGGGCAAATGGATATCAGGATAGTTGTTAGCAAACCACAAGAGTGGTCGCGGAGCTTGCACAATATGTTTAATTATTTGTGTTGTCAGTTCTGAGCAAGCAATACACGATGCGGCTAAAGCGGCGTGACCTGCTCGACCAAAAAGGAAGATTAGTAGGCACAAAACATAGGGCAGATACTCTGCCACATGAGTGTAATACCTAAAGAATATATCGCGCGCGGGCGTGTGGCGGTCGCAAAGGAAAAGATGTAATTCGCCTCGCGGAATAAGTGTAACGGCTAGGCCTAACGCTATAATAAGCATTAGGCTTAGCCCGATAAACACACTATTTCGTTTGAGGAAGTCTTTCATTAGTCAAGTCTCGTTCCTAAAACACTATACTTAACGCCATCGCGTATAATAATTACTTGACCTTCCTTGATAATCTTCTGAACTTCCGGCCGATTACAGACATTATCAACGGTAGTAGCAGTTTCATCATACGGATCTCCGTAACTCTGTGTCAATTGGTAGAAGTCCACAACTTCACCTTTTTTGTTTCCCCATATGTATTCCACTAACTCAGGATAGTCAATAAACGGATTGCGGTTTCCTTGAATCTTATTTACCTCAACGGCGCGATCCAATTCTTTTTGGCTTACAGGGTCAAGACGATGCCACTCGAGGAGAAGGTCACGCAACCATGGTTGGAACTCTTCCCAACCATCGTTGGTCATAGCGATTCCCGGCTCGCCTGTGGATACCCAAGTAAGAGAGTCTCCGTAGCAAGCTGCTATATAGAAGTAAGCACGTGCAAAATCGCCTTTATATTGATCCTCCGGGCAGAAAACGCGTTGTAATCCGTAAGCAGCACCGCTACCAGTAACGAACGAACCATTATTGAAAGTGCTGTCGGATGGGATACCAGGTGCGTGGTTGGATTTGCTGCGATTAGCAGAATAATCGCCAGGTACGAGATGGAATATATCGCAATATGCAGGGTTTACATCGCCTCCCCACCACGATTTAGGTAGCATATGTTCAATATCGAAATCGGGCACGCTTGCAGTTGGGTGTGCTGGGTCGAAATATCGTACATTGAGCGAATACATATCCAATACTTGGTTGGTTTGCTTGTCGCGATCAGTATGGAAGAAGGCATCCCAAGATTTTTTCTCGCCACTACCATAGCGATAGCGTTTACCGCAGCAGATGATATATCCTATATGGTTCTTTAGTGTCGAATCAGCTGTCCCTTGAGCATATTTGTAATAAGCACCAGGCATTGGTCCAATAGCCATTCGGGTGGTATCCAAATCGAACGTACTTGCACCTCCGGAACTTGGAGGAACAATGGTTACTTGTATTGGTAATTCGCGGCTTCTTACTTTACCGTCTAGGCCTGTAGCTTGTGCTATAACCACATTGTTCATCGGAATAGCTTTCTCAACAGTATCAAGAGTAAGGCTAAAGAAGATTGACACCTCGCCACCCTCTGCCGGTAGTAAGATATCAGATATAGAGAAGGCAGAACTATTGCTTTTCAGCGAAAGAGCAATCTGACCATCAATATGTTTGCCGGCAATTTCGAAGCTCAGTACATCTTCCATAGGTTCGTCCTTACTTGCCCATTTGATTCCACCAAAATCTATCATTGGGTACTGCATCTCAAGAATTGCCTGTGTGGGATGAGGATCTTCAGCTTCAAACTCAATCTTTTGTACATACCAACGGTTACTCGTTGCTACTTTGGCGGCAATGCTTATGGAGTCAACATCAGCATCGATGGTTAATTGGTATGGACGAATTTCTGTACGATGGTTAGTTTCCCATGCAATTTCGTTGCTGTATACAAGTAAGCTTCTATTATCTGCAGTATCTGCTCCGTTAGCGGAGATGTAGGCTGCTGCATAAACCGTCATGTTGGTGATATGGTAGGTGTCATCCAAGCCAATAGTCAACTCTCCTTTGGCAGATCCGGTACCTCCTTTAATTCCATAGCCGTCTTTAGCGCGATAAATTTTATTCGCTTTAAGAATTGAACTTACACAATTGTTGGTTGCACTAAGTATAATAGTATTTAAATCCGTTGTGGGACTACTGGAGTCGGCATTACCACTATTGAACACTATCGTGTACGTTTCAGCCATTAGGCCGAGGGTAAACAACGTTACCAAACATAAAGATAAAAAGCGTTTCATGGTTATAGTATTTTTGGGTTATTGCTTTACTTTTATCAGATTAACGGCAAAGTTTAGCACGACGTACCATACGATAACAGCGCAACCGCTGAACAACACGAACTCTACGCGTTGTGCTTCCACACCGCGGTAGATACAGAAGCCCAACAGTACGATTGTGCCGATGAGGAAGAGGTATTTGTCGGCATTGGTTTGCCAGTCGAAACTTTTGAACTTGAGCGAGAAGAACGGCACTTCCGAAATGAGGAGATAACTGCTTACCAACGTCATGGCCAAGATTACCCACGGCATCCAAGTCGGAGCTGTAATCGCATAAGGCATGCAACATAGGCTTCCCCAAAAGATAGCATTGGCAGGAGTCGCCAGACCTATAAACGATGACGTCTGACGCTCGTCCACATTGAATTTGGCTAAGCGCAGGGCGGAGAAGGCTGCCATAACGAGTGCTATCAAAGCCCACCAACCGATAACAGGGCGCAAATAGCACATCACCATCATTGACGGAGCCAGACCGAACGTGATGTCATCGGCTAAGGAGTCTAACTCAACCCCTATCTTACTCGGGGCTTTGAGCAGACGGGCGCTTAGTCCGTCGAAGAAGTCAAAAAATGCACCGCCTAAAATAAGGAGAAACGCCCACATAAATGCATTTTGGGTTGCCATAAATGTGGCTACTGCGCCGCATAAGAGGTTGCAGCATGTAATGGTGTCCGGAATAATTCGTTTTGTCATATATCAATTATCAGTTATAATTTGTTATTCAATCTGCCGGTGTACAAAGTACGTTACGGCAAAGGTCGTTATTGAGCAAAGAACAGCTATCCAGAAGAACCAATAGTAGCCTACGCTCATTTCTATTTTGCCTGCCACGAAGCCTGGGAGCATCATGCTGAGGGCCATAAAGGCGGTACAGATAGCGTAGTGGGAGGTTGAGTAATCCGTGTCCTGATTGTCATTTTTCTTCTTGGAGAAATACATCATATACATCATATAGGCGGTGAAGCCGAAACCGTATCCGAACTGTTCAAAACTTATGGCGCTGCCTATTATCCATAACTCGCTTGGTTGGGCGGCACTCAAATAGACATAGACTAAATTGGGCAAAGTCAAACTTGCCGCCATCAGCCATAGCGAACGTTTGAGACCGCGGCGGGAGATATAGATGCCGCCTAAGATTCCGCCTAACAGAAGGAAGAGCACACCGATTGTTCCATATAGTAACCCGACTATATCCGTATCCAGAGCCAAACCGCCTCCGATGAGCTGACCATCACGCTCAATCACTTCGCGAGGATCAACAAGGAAGGGCAGACTCAATTTGACCAGTAAGCCCTCTGCCAGACGATAGAGTAGCATAAAACATATGGCGAGTACGACACCTTTCTTGGTGAAGAAAGTCTTAAACGCCTCTAACAACGATACCCCCTTTAACCTTTCACCCTTTAAACTATCACCCTTTAGCGCAAAGATATGGTATATTGTTATGGCGAACAGAACGACGGCGGTTACGCCCAGGGTCAGTTGCCAAGACAGGGGGATGTCGCCGGTACTTTTCTCCAGTCTGCCGGCGATGAACACCAACACGCCTTGCCCGAACACCATTGCGATGCGGTAGAACGTAGAGCGGATGCCGATGAACCGCGCCTGGCTGGTCGTATCGTGCGCAATCAGGTAATAGCCGTCTGCTGCAATATCGTGCGTGGCGGAGGCAAAAGCGGTAATAATAAACAGCACTAATGTCAGGCGGAACATACTAACCGGCGTACTCTTAGAGGCAATCATCGTCGCCTCGGGATGAGGAAGTGAGACGGTGAGCAGTACGCATAGGACAGCCATCAGAAGCTGCATCGCTATAATCCACCAGCGTTTGGTCTTAAAAACATCGACAATAGGACTCCATAGTCCTTTCAGAAACCACGGGAAATAGAGCAGGGTAGTAAAGAAAGCCAACTGGTCGTTAGGCACGCCCATTTTCGTAAACAGCATCACGGAGATACTATTCACAAGGAAATAAGGTACGCCTTCCGCAAAGTAAAGCGTCGGCACCCACCACCACGGACTTCTGTTGTTCACCGGTACTCTTAAATTCTTTTGCGCCGCAAAGGTACACATTTTTTTGGAAATATGCAAGATTTATAGCATTTTTTTTGTTTATGTAGAAAAAAAGTAGTGATAAAACGAGTGGCACTACGTTAGAACCCGTCCCTTTTTAAAACATTTACCCATCTCCCATTACCTATCTGCAAACACGAAGCAGGCGGGCACTCTCATTGCCCGCCTGCAGTCTAAATGAATATCCTAAGAGGTTGTATTATTTTACCGATTGTCCTTGTACGGTGTACATTTTATTGATACGTATAACAAAAAAAGAGCAGTCCACAAATGGTGAACTGCTCCGATATGAAAGCCTGTATAAGTTGGGCTGTTATTGGAAGTTATAGCGGTTGTCCACTACGTCAGCTGCTTCTTGCAGGAGTGTGATAGCTTGGTAGGGAATCGTATAAGCTACGCGTGAAGCGAGTTGCTGTTTCTCTGTCTCAGCGTCGAAAGTGGTTTCGTCCACTTCGCTTTTGTGACCGCCTTGTATGAGATAAACGGCACTCCGTCCTTGTACAGGAGCGGAAACTTCGTTCTCGTCCAAAGCGATAGCGGCTCCGATAGCAGCAGGGTCATTGCCGGCACGGTTACCGAAGCGGTAAGCACCGAAGCTTAAGTTGTCGATAGTCTCAATTGGACGGTCGAGAACTTGTGCAGCCTCTTCAAGCGTGGTGACATCTTTGAGTTGTTTAACCAGATATTCCGCTTTTGCGTTATTGGTAGCTTCCGCCATCAGTTCGGCTTTGACAGACTCGAGAGAACGGTAGTCACCGTCGTTGGTCTCCGTCACAACAGCGACAATGAATTGGTTGCCGCACTCGAATACGTCGCTGACCTGTCCTTCTTTAGCCTCGAAAGCCCAACGGACAATAGGACGGCTGGCTTTGAGTTCGCCAACCTTCTCTGTGTTCTGCGTGAGGTTGAACTGCGGATTAACGGTCAGCCCAGCCTCGGCAGCGGCATTACGGAAGAGCTCTTCGGTGTTGTTGTTAACGACGAATTGTTTAGCGGCGTTATAGGTTGTGGAATAGGTCTTGGAGGACGGCGTAACGGTGCGCTCCAAGATAGCTACTTTCGCTTTAGGAGTAGCGGGAGCGATGTCAATAACCTCAAAGGTCTGTTCGCCTAATCCTTGCGCTACGGTGAAGCGGGTACCGCGTTTGCCGTGGAAAGCAGGCTCGGCAATCGATTTGTTGAGTTCGGTTGCTTGGAACCAGCCGAGTTCAACGTCCTCTTGTCCCTCTTGGGCGGCAATAGCCTTGAGGCATACGCTGTCAGGAAGACTGTAGCCGGTTTCTACGATACGTGCGATAGAGTATTTGTCATTCTCGAAACTGAGGACAGATACATCACCTGCTTTGGCTCCTTTGGCAAACGCAAAGTCCTTATATTCAGCAGGGATAGTAGTAGCTGAGTAGTCGCGTCCGTCGTACATGATATCGGAATTGGTGTTAACGACAAGCGCTACGTCATCAGTAGTCTTGAGTTCCTGCTCGAGTTGTTTCATCAGTTTGTCTGCTGCCTCGTAGTCGGTCTCGGAAGGCTTAACATCAAACGCTACGTAAGCGATAGCGCGGTTAGGCGTCTGTTTATAGAGAGGTTTGCGCTCGTCGTAGAGCTTCTTGAGGTCGCGATTGGTTACTTTGACAAGGGAATCAGCCACTGCAAAAGTGTTCTGCATCACGTATTGGATACCGGTTGTCTGTTGGCGTGAGTCAAAAGCGAAACGAGCCTCTAACGAGTTAGCCTTGACCAGACTCTGGAGTAAGGTGATGTATTTCTCCTGCATATAGGTCAGACGTACTGCATTCTCCCAATAGAGCCAATAAGACTTGGCTTGTTTGAGATTGGCAGCTTGCTCTTGGTTGTCGGTCTCTTGCTCTAACGAAGCGAGAAAACGAACGAGATTGTCTCTGCTGAATCGTCCTGTCTCGTCGTAGAATGCGCGACGAGAAGTAATCAACTCGTGCGGATGTTCACCGATACACAGTTGGCTGAGCTCGTCTTTCGTAACGTCCAGACCGATTTTCTTGCCTTCTGCACGCAGGGAATAGTCCATCAGCATCATTTGCCAAACCTGACTGCGGATTTGTGCTGAAATCTCTTCGTCAAAATCACTACGACCGGTCTCAATCTTATATACATCGGTCAATTGGTCTTTAGCCGCTTCGTATTCGGTATAATGTACGTCGTGTCCGGCGATAGTACCTACGTTCTCTCGGCTGCGGTTGAAGAAACTGCTTCCTGAATTAAGGAAGTCACCCAAAATAAATGCTAACATAGCCGCACCTACTATCACAAGCAGGAGCACACCATGGTTTCTGATTTTTTGTAATGTTGCCATTGTTTATGTTAATAATTTGTTTAGTTCATTAGAAGTCCGGGTTGGACGATTCTGTCATCCAACCGTAGGCAGGCTCGCAAGTGCCGTAGTAGTTCTGGATTTTACTGTGAAGCACAACTTCGTCCCACAGTTTTACTTGTTTAGGATCCACGAAACTTTGACCATCGGTTTTATAATAGATTTTAAATGCAGTAGCACTGCTCTTTCCATCCGTCATGTTAAAGGTGTAAGTGTCTGGTTTTTCAGGGTCTTTACCCCAGTTAACTGTATCTGTTTTTGTATAGTCAATACTAACGACATAGCCACGAATATCGTAATACTCGTCAGATGTCTTGCCTTCCGGTACGGTAGCTCGAACAGCGTCAGCTTCCGTAACATCAATCTCTCCTTCTTTTGTAACAATCGGTTCGAGGGTGGGAAAGACTTGGTTGAAGTGCTCGTTGGTGGACGCCATAACGAAGCAGTTACCCGATGACTCGAAAACACCGTTGTAATTGGTGATGAGACAGCTGATTACCACGAAGTCACCCTCTTTCAGACAGTCCAGGTCAGGGAACTTGGCTCCGTATTTGCCTAAAGCACGGTAAGCGTAGAAATTATGAATCGGTTGCTCGTCAGATGGTTGCACAGCGGAGATGTAGAACAAGTCGTTACCATAGGTCGGAAAGTCTGTCTTGAAGGACTCTCCGCGGTTGAAACTGGTCAGGTAACCTTTGATGAGATAGCGTTTTTCCGTTACTTCGCCAAACTTGAGAGATTTAGCTATTTCCACAGCTTCATACACGTTGATAGCTCCTTCGGGAACTACAAATCCCTTCGGGTCGGGAGTAGGAGCGGGCACAACGAGCGCGCCTTGGTTGTTCGTGTTGTCACCCGGCAAAACTTGTTTCTCTTCACAAGCGGTCAATAACATTGCTGTTGCAGCAATTGCTAAAAATAAGTGTTGTACTTTCATATTCATATGATTTTTATGGTTATTAGATTCGGCAGTAAGTGCATTTTTTTCAATTTCGGCGGCAAAGGTACTCTTTTTTTTGTAAACACACAAATAATTATGCAGAAAAATAATTTTTTTTAGAAAATATTTTGGTGATTCAATAAATTATTGTAATTTTGCGCACTTTTTTAAATATAGGAGGACACAACTATAGCAACACAACCTGTTAGACCGAACAATCGCGGTCGAGTAGAAAAAGAGATGCCTAACCGCATCAATGACGCCATCCGCGGCGTGAACGAGGTAAGACTCGTCGGTGATAATGTTGAGCAAGGTATTTACTCATTCAAAGAGGCGATACGTATTGCTGATGAACAGAATCTGGATTTGGTGGAGATATCTCCAAATGCCGTTCCGCCCGTTTGCCGAGTGATTGACTATCAGAAATTCCTATACCAGAAAAAGCGCAAGGAAAAAGAGCAAAAGCAGAACTCCAAGAAGATTGAGGTCAAGGAAATCCGTTTCGGACCGCAAACAGACGACCATGACTATAACTTCAAACTGCGCCATGCCCAGGAGTTCCTCAAAGAAGGAAATAAAGTGAAAGCTTATGTGTTCTTCCGCGGACGCTCCATCGTCTTCAAAGAGCAAGGCGAGTTATTGCTTGCACGGTTCGCCAATGACTTGGAGGAGTTCGGTAAACCCGAAGCGATGCCTAAATTGGAGGGCAAACGCATGATTATGATGCTCGCTCCTAAAAAAGGATAAGAACGCAAATATAAGTTGCAGAAAAAAAGCCCGGAGGCCTACCTTAGTTTATGTGCTGCCTGCCGGACGTAATATTAACTATTAATTTTTATATAAAATGCCAAAGGTAAAAACTAATTCCGGTGCAAAAAAGCGTTTCACGCTTACCGGAACAGGTAAAGTTAAGCGTAAACACGCTTACAAAAGTCACATTCTGACTAAGAAGACCAAAAAGCAAAAACGTAATTTGACCCATGCTGCTTTGGTCGATCAGACAAACATGCGCAGTCTCCGCGAAATGCTGTTACTCCGCTAAGTATTAACCACCAAAAATTTACAGAACTATGCCAAGATCAGTAAATCATGTCGCTTCACGCGCTCGCCGCAAGAAGATTATGAGCCTCACAAGAGGTAACTTTGGTGGCCGTGCTAATGTCTGGACAGTCGCCAAAAACACATGGGAGAAAGGGCTCCAGTACGCTTATCGCGATCGTAAAAACAAAAAACGTAACTTCCGCGCTTTGTGGATCCAACGTATCAACGCTGCTGCTCGTCTCGAAGGACTGAGCTACAGCCAGTTGATGGGTGCTTTGAAGAAAGCAGGTATCGAAATCAACCGCAAGGTCCTTGCTGACCTCGCTATGAACCAGCCTAAAGCGTTCAAAGCTATTTGCGATAAAGCGAAAAAGTAATCGTCAATCGATGTGAAGAAAAAGGTCGTCCACAAGTTGGGCGACTTTTTTTGTGCCGTCGTTCGTAAGAATAATATCGGCTGAGGCACTGTCGTCATGCTGGGCCCTAATACGCGCGCGTACCTTATTTATATCACTGTGGTCCCGAGCTATCGTACGCGCAATTCGCAGTTCTTCCGGCGCATCTATCCAAACGGTCTTGTTGCACAGCTTGTTCAGTCCGCTGCTGAACAGAATGGCGGATTCAACAAAACAGGTCTTACTCTGTTCTTTCGCCCAGTGATGCAAGTCGAACGCTACAGCAGGGTGTACGACCGCATCTAACTTGGCTAAGAGAGTCTCGTCCGCAAACACCTGTGCTGCTACACGTTCCGTGAGATACTGGTCGCCGTCAAATACGTCGCTGCCGAAAATAGTTTCCACTTGCGAGCGCACTGCCGGATTATGAATAATGATACGCTTGGCCTCGCGGTCGGTGTCGTAAACAGGGTAACCACGTGATATGATTTCCCGTGCAATTGTGGACTTGCCGCTTCCTATACCGCCTGTCAGACCTATTAGTTGCATACCGATACCGATTAGAATTGGAAGTAAATAAATGGTTGCATATCCGCTGTGATGAACTGGTAGATAATGACGAATGCCACCACGACTACAAGAACCATCAGCCACAAAGGCATCAGCGCAAAGTTAATACGATACCACTGCTTGAACTTCGTCGGCAGCCAGTGGATTACCATTCCTAAGATAAAGAGTGTCACCACATAGCGATACTCCCAGATAAACGGCAGAATAATACTATTGTCCCATGCGCCGCCTATCTGGTTCATCATGTTCTTGGCAGTCTCCCAAGCCACTTGGTTGGCTGTTGCAGGGTCCAGATTGGAACTGGAGCGGAAGAAGAGGCGGGTGAAAGTGATAAATGTGAAGGTCTGAATCACGTTCCACACCATGGCGAGCCAGGTCTGGTTGTCGTTACGGCGAATGAGCCAAACGATATAGCGGACGACCGTGCCGGCGCACACGATGGCTGACCAAATCTTAAACACATGAAGTACCGGCAGATTCCAAACGATATCGGCTCCGTACAGACCGGCGGTGACAAACATCATCAGCAGTACACGTATATGCCAGTTCATCACGCGCCAGAACTTGTTGACTATCATCCCGATACCGTTCAGGCCGCCCCATATCATGAAGTTCCAGCTCGCTCCGTGCCATAATCCGCCTAACAGCATCACGATAAACGAGTTCAGGTTGGCATATAGTAGTTTCCGGTGTGACGGCACTTTGAGGGCTACAACAGCAACTATGATACCTATGGCGGCGATAATGACAGCCCCTATCCACGAACCGGTCAGCACTAAAGCGATTAGGGCGATAAGGGTTATCCAGAAATACGTGCCGAACGTGGCGTTGCGGTTGCCGCCAAGAGGGATATAGAGATACGTTTTCAGCCAGCGGCTGAGCGACATATGCCAGCGGTGCCAGAACTCCTGAGGATTCTGCGACTTGTAGGGCGAGTTGAAGTTCTTGGGCAGATAAAATCCCATCAGCAAAGCTAATCCTATAGCTATATCGGTGTAGCCTGAGAAATCGGCATAGACCTGCAGCGAGTACCCGAACAGAGCAAACAGATTTTCAAAGCCGGAGAACAGAAGCGGATTGTCGAACACTCGGTCAATCAAGTTGACAGCCAGATAATCGCTCAGAATAATCTTCTTTGCTAAGCCGTTGAGTATCCAGAATATTGCCATACCGAAGTGCCTGCGACTGAGGTGGTAGGGCTTGTATAACTGCGGCACGAACTCACTGGCTCTGACGATAGGTCCTGCCACTAACTGCGGGAAGAACGATACGTAGAAGCCGAAGTCCAGCAGGTTCCTCACAGGTTGGATACGTCCGTGGTATATATCGGCGGTGTAGGAAATGACTTGGAAAATATAGAACGATATACCTACCGGCAAAATGATCGTATCCACAAGGAAGCGACCGGATTCACTAAAACCGTTTCCGATATACGCAAAGATATCGAACACCTGAAGCGACCAACCGAACAGGTCGTTAATCATGTTCGTAAAGAAGTAGGCGTATTTGAAATAAGCTAATAGTCCTAAGTCTATCACAACGCTTACGATAAGCCATAACTTGCTCTTCCACGTGGCGCGGTATTTGTATATCAGTTTGGCTATAAGCCAGTCCGACAGCGTGACGAAAGCCAATATGAGCAGAAAGATGCCACTCGTCTTGTAATAGAAAAACCAACTCACTGCCATGAGGAACACATTCCGCATATGCAGTTTGGCGTTGCTTTCTACGATTAGAGCGAACAGAGCATATACGATGCCGAAGAACGCCCAGAAGTAGAACTGCGTAAAGAGCAGCGGGTGGGTCGGGTCGTATAGGAAGATATTTCGTAGCGTCTCTGTCATTGTTCTTCTATTTTGCGTTTGAGCCAGGACCACAGCAGTTCGCCGGCTTTGTTAGCTCCCGAGCGGTAGAAATGCACACCGTCAGAGGACGCGAGTCCTTTGTCTTGCCACTGTTGCATACTTCCTGCACCGCCCATGGACTGGAACAGACTCCAGTAGGCAATACCTTCCGAAGCGGCGATACGCGCGAGTTGTTGGTCCATATAGGCTATCGTCGGATAACTCGTTTTCTCGCCATCCACCACTGTCAACATATCCGAAGGTCCGATAAACAGCAGGCTTGCATTGGGAGCGCACTCACGAAGGTAGCGAATCTGCCTCCGCATGGAGTGAGCGTAACTGCGTACGCGTTCTTCCGTATTGGCCCACGGCATTACGTTACCGCCGAACTGAAGGATGATAAGCCGTGTATTTGTCTCGGCGTAGAAATCGCTTAGTTGTTTACGGTTCATCTTGGTAAAGACATTTCCCGAGCCGCCTCGCATAGGGATATTATCTACGATTACACCCGTGGGCGACTCCAGCGATAAACCATATACTTCGCCCGTGCCGCTCAGGTCGATGTCCAAACGGGTGAGGGTGTCGCGTAATGCACCTTGGTGTTGCGTGGAGCCGTTGACTAAGATATTGTCTGAGGCAAAGACGCGTATCTGGCTGAAGTAATTGGCATTTGTCAGTTTGCCGTACGGCTCGATATGTACAGTTACGCTGTCGCATAGCGAGTCTAATACTGCTACTTGTCCCATAACGCCGTAGCTGTCGCTGCTGTCACGTTGTTGGGCTTTCGGACCATAGACAAACCATCGTTTCGGACCGTTCTTGGAGGTGACGCGTTGCCCGTTGACGAGGAGCGTTTGGATCACGGTGCGGGTCGGAATAGTCTGGACTAACGGTAACAGACCCGGTCCGCGTCCGCCGTATTGCGCTTGCAGATGGCTACGCAGGGTAGAGGTAATACGGTCTTCTTCTATTTGTGAGTCCCCGTAATGCACTACGCGTACTTGACGCGTTCCCGCTTCCTGCAAACCGGCAACAAACAGATCCAGCGCCGTACGCTGTCTGCCCTCGCTTATTGGAGGCGTAACCGCTTGAGTCGCGCTTGTCGGATGCCGTAAACTGTCTGTTGTCTGACTACGCTCCATTTCCAACTCTTCTGCCAGACCTGTGCTGTCTGCCAACTCCATCGGAGCCGTTATATCTTCACTATCCTCTCTCGGCTCTTGACTCTCCTTTCTCCACTCTCCACTCTTCCACAGCGTAAGTTCCGGACAGCGCAAATCACCTATAAGCGGGCGGTGCAGGTTCCCAAATACAACCAGCGCGCCTATTAGCACAAAACAGCATAAGATAAATAGCAGAATATGTCTCGGACGCATTGCTCGCATTATTTTTTCCAAAGGGCTTTAGTGAATAACAGCAGAACTGTAAATATCTCTAAACGTCCGATGAGCATGACGAATGTCATGACCCATTTAGCAGTAGTGGGGAAGAGGGCGTACGTACCGGCAGGACCGTATTGACCGATACTCGGACCAATGTTACCCAACGCGGATACGGCAGCACCGATAGATTCGTCAAAATCGACGCCCGTGCCGCAGAAAAGTAGAACGGAGGCGATTAGAATCATTAGGTAGAACTGCAAAAAGGCCATCACATTATTTGTAGTCTGCTGACTAATAGGTTTGCCGTTCAGTTTGACAGGTACGATAGCATTCGGGTGGATACGGCGCTTGAACTCCGCAAAACCGCTCTTCACAAAAATCAGGATACGTACCCATTTCATTCCTCCGGACGTGCTGCCAGACGAGGCACCGGTGAACATAAGGAAGAACACCATTACCCATAGGAACGGAGGCCATGTCATATAGTCCGCCACAGCGAAGCCGGTACTCGTCATGGTGGCTATGGTGGTGAACAGACCTTCACGGAAGGCTATCTCCAAATGGTGGAAGAACTCAGGAGTCGTACATACCACATTATCGATGAACCATTGTACCATCAGTCCGACCGTCAGCACCAACGTCACTACTGTCACGGCACCGATATACCATCTCGTCTCTTCGTCGTGCCACAAACGTCCGGGGCGACCGCGGAAGAGCAGAATTATCAGACCGAAGTTAACACCGGCTAACAGCATGAATAAAGATACGGTGTATTCTATCAGCGGGCTCGCGTAGAAAGCAATACTCAGATTCTTGGTCGAGAACCCGCCCGAGGAGACTGTGCTGAACGAGTGGCATATGCTGTCGAAGAGCGGAACACCTTCTAACCATAGCAGACCGGTCTCCAATAGCGTCAGCAGAATATATGTTATCCATAGCGATTTGGCGGTGTCTGCAATACGGGGGCTAAGCTTCTCGTAACTGATACCGTTCATCTCTGCGGCGTAGAGCTGCATACCTCCTAAACCGAACATAGGCAGAAGGGCAACGCTCAGTACAATAATACCTAAACCGCCTAACCACTGCGTCATTGACCGCCAGAAAAGCGCACCGTGACTCAGTACTTCTATGTCGTCCAATATGGTGGCACCGGTCGTCGTAAAACCAGACATAGTCTCAAACCAAGCGTCCGAGAAAGAGGGAATCTGACCGCTCAGCCAGTAGGGGAGCAAGCCGAAAGCCGAAAACACCACCCACACTAAGGCTACTATCACGTAACCCTCACGTTCTCCTACATGCGAACTGGCATTATGACCGATGCCGATCCCTAGCAATCCGCCTAACAGCGTGAGTACTGTGGATACCAGAAATGCACCATCGTCTGGATCACCGTAGAAAAAAGATACAGCGGTGGCTATCATCATGAAGACGGACTCTATCACCAACAGGGCGCCCATCGTCTTGAAGACTAACCGTGTGTTGAATTGTCGTATCATTCTTTAAAGAAACGTTCAAGTTTGCGTATTACGTGGCTCTTACAGAATACCACCACTTTGTCACTGGGCAGAATTTGCGTGTCACCATTGACAAGAATACCTTCTCCGGCGCGTACAATACCGGCTATCGTGCTGTCTTCTGGTAAACGCATGTCCCTTATCAGTCCGCGGGTGATGCGAGATTTCTCTTCGGCCTTGAACTCCACTATCTGAGCGTCTGCTGAAGTCAGATTGCGCACATTGAGCACAGAGGCGTTGAGCAGCAGTTGGTAGATATAAGAAGCCGCTATCGTCTTCTTATTCAGTACAGTTCCTACGTCCAATCCCTCTGCCATCTGGATATAGTCGATGTTCTCTACCTCCGCTATCGTCTTATGGACCCCGAAACGTTGGGCTGCCAGGCATGCAAAGATATTCGCCTCGCTGCTGTCGGTTACTGCTACAAAGGCATCTGCGTCTTGAATGCCTTCCTCGCGAAGCGTATCCATATCAGAACCGTCTGCATTGATAATCAGGGCATTGTTCACTTTCTGGCTCAAAGCGTAGCAAATATCTTTGTCTGATTCGATGATTTTGATGTTCTTGTCGTCCGGCAGATTCTGTACGGCTTTCTGCGCTATACGACTGCCGCCGTAGAAGATGATGGTTTGTATCTCGCGCTCGGTCTTGCCTAACTGTTCACGCATGAAGTCGATGTTCTCGTGGGTACAAACAATATACGCCATATCGTTGGCTTGTACTTCGTCGGTTGCGGAAGGAATCAGCGTCTCGTTATCGCGTTTGATGGCTACTATGCGGTAGCGACCGTGACTATAATAGCCGGAACTGAAAGCTTTGCCAACGGCTTCGGCGTTCTTACGCACTTTGACTACACACAACTCCAGTGCGCCATCGCATAAACTGATGTGATAACGAAGCCAGTTCGTCTTCAGCGACTCCACTATCTCGTTCGCCGCAAGCACCTCAGGGTAGATGAGGTGGTTCAAACCCATGGTCTCGAAGAACTGTTTGTTCTCCGGAAGAAGGTACTCGTAGTTGTCTATCCGGGCTAACGTCTTTTTGGCTCCTAACTGGTTCGCCATGAGACATGCGGTCATGTTCTCCGTCTCATGCGGAGTAACGGCGATGAACAGGTCGCAGTCTTTGACGCCTATCTCCTTCAGGTCGCGGATAGAAGTGGGACTTCCTACTTTGGTGAGCAGGTCGTAATCGGCATCCAAATCGCCTAAACGTTCAGCGCGTTCGTCCATCAAACTGATTTCCATGTTTTCGCGAGAGAGCAGCTTTGCCAAATGCGTACCTACTTCTCCAGCGCCTGCAATAATGATTCGCATAGTCCTTCTTTATCTAAATGCAGCATGTGGTATAACTCTTTCGTGCTGCCGTGTTCTACAAACTGATTATTGATACCTAACCGTTGGACGTGAGGTGTATAGCCCTTGTCGGCAAAGTACTCCAAAACGGCACTTCCTAAACCGCCGCTTATCACACCGTCTTCTACGGTAATCACTTTCTTGAAATGTGTGCCTACATAGTCTAAGATATTCGTGTCAATAGGCTTAAGCCACCGCATATCGTAATGCGCAATGCTTTCGACATTTATCGGAGTGCCCGTAGGCACCTTTTGACTTTCGACTAACCCAATAGCGTCTGAAACGGTATTACCTATAGCGCCTATACTCAGTATTGCCACTTCCGTCCCCTCACGCAAACAAACACCCTTGCCAACCTCTAAACTCTCACTCTTTAACTCTTTACTCCCGTAACCGCTCTCCGCTACTCGTCCCCTCGGGTATCTGATTGCTACGGGGCCATCCATATGAACGGCCATACGCATCATCGCCCGCAGGTCGTCGCCTGTCATAGGCGCTCCGATAGTCAGGTTCGGTATAGGACGCAGATACGCTAAATCAAACAACCCATGGTGTGTCGCACCATCGTTGCCTACTATCCCCGCACGGTCGATACATAGTATCACGTGTAAGTTGGGCAATGCTACGTCGTGAATGATATTGTCATACGCACGCTGCATAAAGGAGGAGTAGATATTACAGAACGGCACTACACCCTGGCTCGCCATGCCCGCCGAAAAGGTCACAGCATGACCTTCAGCTATACCGACATCATAGACGCGCTCGGGATACTCTTTCTGCATTATCGTCATTGAGCAGCCGCTCGGCATCGCAGGAGTTACTCCTACTATACGACTATCCTCACGAGCTAACTCTAACAGCGTCTCACCAAATACCTCCTGCCACAACGGAGGAATGCCTTCGACTTTCGACTTTCGACTTTCGACTATGTCACTACGGCGCTCGCCGGTAGTGACATTGAACTCCCCCGGAGCATGCCATGTCGTCACATCGTTCTCCGCAGGACCGTAGCCCTTGCCTTTCTTCGTAATGATATGCAGCACTTTCGGACCGCGGAAATCCTTTATTTCACGCAATATACGGACAAGGTCGGTCACACTATGACCGTCGGCAGGACCAAAATAACGGATATTTAGACCCTGGAATATGTTATGAGGCTGACGGGTCAGTATCGTCTTGAGGTTATTCGTGAAACGACGCATACGGTTCGTCTTCTGCTCGTCTAATAGATGAAGCTTCACTAATAACTGGTACATCTTCCAACGCCATTTGTTATAGCGCTTACTGGTCGTTATATCTACCAGATACTGGGTAAAACCGCCTCGTATAGGGTCTATGGCCATGTTGTTGTCGTTAAGGATTATGAGCAGGTCGTTCTTATCCATTGACGTGTTGTTCAAACCCTCGAACGCTAATCCGCCCGTCATCGCTCCGTCGCCGATAATAGCCACCACTTTCCTCTTCCTCTCACCCTTTGAATTCTCACCCTTAAACCTTTCATCCTTTATCCCGGCGCACTCGATGCCTAACGCGGCGGAAATACTATTGCTCGCGTGACCGGCTATAAAGGCATCGTATTCACTCTCCATAGGACTCGGGAACGGAGCCAGACCCTTGAACTGCCTGTTCGTATGAAAACGGTCACGCCGACCTGTCAGTATCTTATGAGCATAAGCCTGATGACCTACATCCCATACCAACTTATCTGACGGCGTGTCGAATACATAATGTAATGCAACCGTCAACTCAATCGTCCCTAATGACGATGCTAAATGACCAGGGTTATGACTCAACTCATTGATGATGAAATCACGCAACTCTGCACACACATCCGGCAATACTTCCAAGGGTAACGTCTTCAAGTCCGCCGGACTGTCTATCCTATTTAAATATCGATACTCCATAAAAAAGCGCGCAAAATTACTGCTTTTTTTGTATATATGCAAATTTATTGCAGGTTTTTTGCAACTTGATAGCGTTTTTACTTATAAATATTCTGTATTTTACCTCCCCGGCATCCCTTCGACTTTCGACATTTATCCGAGTGCCTATAGGCACCTTTCGACTTTCGACATTTATCGGAGTGCCCGTAGGCACCTTTCGACTCTCTACTTCGTTAGCTTTGCGGCTCTTCAGTCCCGCGTTCTTTTCTGACATCGGATGTCGGTTTCCCTGCCCGCCGTGTTGCCTATTTCTGCCCGCCGTGTTGCCTATTTCTGCCTAT
>ODAI013741172.1_pt1 | contig 18409 bp, 18 predicted proteins | sample 1539321 | NCBI WGS metagenome assembly ODAI01 (sample SAMN02144231, study PRJEB22623) | gut metagenome | biome: sheep rumen | host: Ovis aries | place: New Zealand | reverse complement strand
GGTTCTCTCTTCGATGCAACTCAGACAATGGTTTCACAGATCGCTGACGATCTCTACGAGGTTCAGGTTGTTTCCTGGTACGACAACGAGAACTCTTACACATCTCAGATGGTAAGAACTATCAAGTATTTCGCTGAACTCAAGTGAGCGGCGGAGGCGCCGCAGCCGGTAGCTGTATCAAATAGTTTTGCAGCTTTTCGTGTGCAGACTTAAACGCGGCGTGTAGGTTCAGAATACAACAAAAACAGCAGCTCGGAAACGGGCTGCTGTTTGTTTATTCTTGTATAAAATCAATACCGCACAAACAGAAATTTCCCATTATGCGGTATTGACCTGTTTTAATTGCGAAGCGAGTCACTCTTGCTGCTTTTCGCGTCCGAAAAGCAGCGGGGTTTGGGGTGTCTCCCCCACTGGGGGAGGTGAAGCTTTTGCAAAGCAAAAGCCAGAGAGGGGGATGACCGACAGACGAGCCCCAATCTCAAGCGCAGCGACCAGATCTCAAGCGTCAGCGACCCAACGCTCCCTTAACGGTAGCCACGATATTCTCTGCGGAGAGACCGAACTCTTTCAGAAGTGCGACTGCGGGACCGGAATGACCGTAAGTGTCCTTTACGCCGATCTTGATGACCGGAACGGGGCAAGTCTCGGTAACTACCGATGCCACAGCTGAGCCAAGACCGCCGATAACGCTGTGCTCTTCGACTGTCACTATCTTTCCTGTCTCGCGTGCAGCCTTCTCGATGATCTCGCGGTCAATAGGCTTGATCGTGTGGATATTGATGATGCGTGCATCTATTCCCTGCTCTTTCAGAGCGTTTCCGGCTTCGATCGCTTCCGCTACCATGAGTCCGGTAGCTATGATCGTGATGTCCTTGCCGTCCTTCAGTGTAATGCCCTTGCCTACCTCAAACTTATATGTCGAAGGATCATTGAATACCGGAACTGCCAGACGTCCGAATCTCATGTATGTGGGTCCCTTGTAATCAGCCATTGCGAGAACTGCCGCGGTTGCTTCCACATGATCTGCCGGATTGATGACCGTCATATTCGGGATCACTGACATGAGCGCAATATCCTCGCAGCACTGGTGCGATGCACCGTCCTCACCTACCGAGATACCGGCGTGTGTTGCACCTATCTTTACGTTAAGATTCGGATATCCGATGCTGTTTCTCACTATCTCAAACGCACGGCCTGCCGCAAACATCGCAAATGAGCTTGCAAACACGAGCTTGCCGGTAGTTGCTATACCTGCGGCAACTCCCATCATATTAGCTTCCGCGATACCGCAGTCGAAATGTCTGTCGGGAGCGGCTTTCTTGAAAATACCCGTCTTTGTTGCAGCCGCAAGGTCAGCATCGAGAACAACAAGGTCGGGGCGAATATCGAGAAGCTTTACAAGTGCTTCTCCGTAGCTTTCACGAGTAGCTTTCTTATCCATAACTATGTATTCTCCCTTCTCACTTTTCAAGCTCTTCGAGCTGCGCCCTGAGTTCGTTCATGGCAATGTTGTACTGTTCTTCATTCGGAGCGGCGCCGTGCCATGAAACGTTATTTTCCATATATGACACGCCCTTGCCCTTTGTGGTCTTCTGAATGATAACTGTAGGCTGGTTCACTACAGTCTCAGCTTCGTCAAATGCCTTCTCGATCTGGTCGAAATCGTGACCGTCAATATTTATAACGTGCCAGCCGAATGCCTCAAACTTCTTGTCGATCGGGTAGGGGTTCATTACCTTGTCAACAGGTCCGTCGATCTGGAGATTGTTATTATCAACAACATAAACGAGATTGTCAAGCTGATAGTGTGCAGCGAACATTGCGGATTCCCACACCTGACCCTCTTCGATCTCACCGTCTCCAAGAATTGCATATACCTTGTAATGCTCATTCGAGATCTTGCCGGAGAGCGCCATTCCGCACGCCGCCGAAACGCCCTGACCGAGTGAGCCTGTACTCATATCTATACCGGGGCATTTTCCGAGAGAGGGGTGTCCCTGTAGTCTCGAACCCTGCTTGCGCAGTGTTTTCAGCTCATCGACCGGGAAGAATCCTCTCTGCGCAAGTACCGAATACAGTGCCGGAGCAGTGTGTCCCTTTGAAAGAACAAGCCTGTCCCTGTCCTCCATTACGGGATTTTTCGGATCAACGTGCATTCTTGCCATATAGAGATACGTGAGAGTATCGGCAACAGAAAGCGATCCGCCGGGGTGACCCGCCTTTGCGTTGTAAACGCCCTCGATGATCCCCATGCGAACTTTTGTCGCTGTGATCTCGAGATCTTTTTTGAGTTTTGCGTCCATAAAAACTTTCCTTTCATATATATTAATTTATAATTTTACCAACTATACCGATTATGGCTATATCAGCCGCAGCCTCCGCAGGTTGCACAGCTTCCGCCGCAGCCATGCGAAGCGTGCGGATCACAGGTTTCGGGATCCTCACCCTCACAGCTCATTGAAATTATCATATTGACCTCATTAAGAAGCATATCGAGTGCATTCTTGACAATTGCGAAATTTGCCATATTGACATTTTTCATCACATTGCCGTAAGCTTCCTGCATATCCTTGTTCATAGAACGGATCTTTTCAGCGTCCTGCTCATTTTCCGGCTTTGACATCTCCACCTGAAGAAGCTGTCTTTTTGCACTGAAATCCGATATGAGTCCCTGTAACTCCTCATCAGCGTCATTTGCTGCCTTTGCAGCCACATAATCCTTGTAGCGCTGATCCGCCTGAATTGCTTTGCCCAGTTCTCTTGCCGCCATTATTGCGTCCATAGTTCTGATCTCCTTTACTTTCTTTTGCATTATCATACCGCCTGAAACAACAGTATAAGAATTATCGAATTATCTCGCCCACGAGCGCCCACGGGAGCGCCTTTGTGATCTTCACTTCTGTAAATCTGCCGAGAAGCTCGTCACCGCCTGCAAAATCCACAATGATGTTCTGACGGGATTTTCCGGTGAGCAGCTTTTCATCGGTGCGTCCTCTGCCTTCGCAAAGTACCCTCAGCGTCTGTCCGACATACTTTTCATAAGCACGTTCTCCGAGTTCGCCCTGAACATCGAGCAGCTCACGGAACCATTTTCCCTTCTCCTCATCGGACACAGGATCTTCCATTTCAGCTGCTTTTGTTCCCTCTCTCCTGCTGTATATGAACGTGAACGCGCTGTCAAATTTAACTTGCTTCATAAGCTCGACAGTCATTCTGAAATCTTCGTAAGTTTCACCCGGAAATCCCACGATTATATCGGTCGTCAGCTGTATATCCGGTATTTTTTCTTTTGCATAATCCACCAGCGAAAGGTATTTCGCACTGTCATAGTGCCTGTTCATAAGCTTTAAGATACGGTCGCTTCCGCTCTGTACGGGAAGATGCAGATGATGTGAGATATGGTGGCTTCCGGCGATAGTATCTATCAGATCATGTGAACAGTCCTTCGGGTGAGATGTCATAAAGCTGATTATAAATTCACCTTCAAGCTTATCAAGTTCCCTCAGCAGCGCCGGAAAATCGGTATCGGTTCCTTTTCCGTAAGAATTGACATTCTGACCGAGGAGAAGTATTTCCCTGAATCCGGAATTTATCAGTTCACGCACCTCTGCGATTATCTCTTCGGGCCGGCGAGAGCGTTCTCGCCCGCGTACTTTAGGAACAATGCAGAAAGTGCAGAAATTATTGCAGCCGTACATTATCGGCACACTTGCCTTATACTTGTCCGAACGCCGTACAGGCAGCCCTTCCGCCACAACTCCGTCACAATCCGGGATACACATGATGCGTTTTCCCTTTTCATAAATGCCGTACAGCATTTCGGGGAATTTGTGCAGAACATGAGTGCCGAAAATGAGATCGACATACGGGAATCTCTGTTTCATTCGCTCGGCAATATGTTCCTGCTGCACCATACAGCCGCAGACCGCGATTATCATATCCGGATTTTTTTCTTTGAGATGTTTCAGAGCACCGACATTACCGAATACTCTGTTCTCCGCGTTTTCACGCACAGCGCAGGTGTTATACAGCACAAGGTCAGCATTCTCCAGGCTGTCGGTAAAATCGAATCCCATTTCAGCAAGCATACCGTCGAGTTTCTCACTGTCTGAAACATTCTGCTGACAGCCATAGCTGTGGGTATATGCGAGCGGCTTGTGATCGAATACGTGAGTGACCGCCCTCACACGCTGTATAAAAAGGTTCTGTTCATTTAATTCTTCTTTGGTAACGATATCTGTCGCCATTGATCCACTTCCCGAAGTAATAATGTTCATATAATTTGAAATTGCGAAATTTATTATTTGCTGCACACTGCTGAAAACTCCGCAGTGCGTTAATACAGGCGTCATCAGATCAATGCTTTACTTTTCATGCACGAGCTTTCCTGTAATATGTTCAGGGATTATCTCCACCATATTCACCCGTGAAAAATCCCTGCTTATCTCCTCATCGACCGACTGCTCTGTGGGATAATATTTCAATCCGAATTTACGGATCTTGTCAAGCTTTTCGGCTTCATCTGTCATTACGGCTGCCCTGCCGAAAACAATTACACTGGTCACATAAAAAGACCAGTCATCTTTCTGATAACCGCTGTCCGACACTGTAAAGCATACCTTGTTGTCAGCATTCAGCGCATCAAGCTTATGCCCCTCTTTAGCACAGTGAAAGTATATCTTCCTGCTGCTTTGTTCGTAATAAAAATTTATAGGAACAGCATAAGGATACCCGTCATCACCGTTTACTGCAAGAACCGCACGCTTTTCCTCCGTGAGTATCTTTATACATTCTTCATGGGTCACTTCCTGACCGAACCGACGCATTTTTCTGAACATAAATTCACAGCTTTCTCAGATAGTCTATGATCTCGCTTATGGGAGCATGGTTGTTGTCACGGACGATAACATCTGCGGCTTCTTTTACATAATCGAGAGCATTTGCGACCGCAAATCCAAGATCAGCCTCCGCGATCATGTCCTTGTCATTACCAAAATCTCCGGCGGCAGCAGTAAATTTCCCCTCAGTTCCGGTGATCTCCAGCAGCTTCCTGAATCCCGCAGCCTTGCTTATTCCCTCAGGCAGCATCTCATAATACATCGGGGACGAATGTACCCAGTTCACGCCCTGAGCACAGTTCTCACGCGTAAAATCTATTACCTGCTGCATTTTCTCCGGCGGATATGCTATCAGCACTTTCAGTCTGTTATCTTCCGGAACATCTTCAAGCCTGCTGTAAGTAGGTGTGAGCTGCTCAAACGCCATGTGCTCGACAACTGTCTGGTTATTGTCGGTAACATACACCAGCTTCTCATGCAGTATCTCGATCCCTATATCAGGAAACTCTTTTTCAAGCATTCGTATATATTTGTTTGAGATCGGCGGCATATCACTGTGCCACAAAAACTTGTCCTGCCCGAAATCATAAACCGCCGCACCGTTGAAGATCACACACGGGAAATCTATTTTAAGTTCGCCGATCACACGAAGAGCCATTGCAACTCCACGCCCGGTTGCCGCGGTGAATATACCTCCCGATGCCCTGAACTCGTCTATTGCACTCAGATCCGCCTCTGCAATGTTCTTATCGTCGTCCAGAAGCGTCCCGTCAAGATCGGTTATCAGTATTACTTTTTTAAGATCCATATAATTGTCCTGTTTTTTTTCGCTTACGCTTGAGACTTTCGCTTACGCTTGAGACTGTCGCTTACGCTTGAGACTGTCGCTTGCGTTTGAGACTGTCGCTGCGCTTGAGACTGTCGCTGCGCTTGAGACTGGGGGAAACCTTTCTGAAGAAAGGTTCTCCCCCAGACCCCCTTCCAAAGACTTTTGATCGCTTCGCATTCATACCCGATATTCTCTGCGTTATTTCAGCGATCTGAGAAATTTTGTAAAGTATTCCGGAAGCTCGCTCTCAAATTCAAGCCATTCACCGGTTATCGGGTGAACAAAGCCGATGTGGCGTGCGTGAAGACACTGACCGCAGAGCGAAGCAGGCTTTCCGTTACCGTAAACATCATCTCCTGCCACCGGGTGACCGATGTATGCCATGTGTACACGTATCTGATGCGTTCTGCCGGTTTCAAGCTTCAGCCGCAGATGTGTGTAGTTAGTATAATTTGCGATAACACTGTAATGCGTGACCGCTTCACGGCTGTTCTCCGTTGTTACGCACATCTTTTTTCTGTCGGTCCTGCTCCGCCCTACAGGAGCATTCACTGTGCCGTTCTCCTTTATGCAGCCGCAGACTACCGCCTCGTATTCCCGCGCAAAACTGTGCTCCTTTATCTGCTCCGCAAGACCCTTGTGCGCAGCATCGCTTTTTGCAACTATCAGCAGACCGCTTGTGTTCATATCTATCCTGTGTACTATCCCCGGCCGAAGCTCTCCGTTTATTCCGGACAGACTGTCACCGCAGTGAAACATCAGTGCATTGACGAGAGTGCCGCTGTAATGCCCGTGAGCCGGGTGAACGACCATTCCCTTCGGCTTGTTTACCACAAGCAGGTCTTTGTCCTCATACACGATGTCAAGCGGTATGTTTTCCGGAAGGATATCCGTTTCCTGCGGTTCAGGTATCTCAGCCGAAACAACATCGCCCGTTCTCAGTCTGTAATTTTTCGGAACTGCCGCACCGTTTACCGTGCATACCCCGTCCTCTATCAGCTTTACTGCAAATGAACGGGTAAGCTCGCCCTCCGAGGCTTCGGATACAGCCTTATCGAGTCGCTCTCCGCCTGTATCAGCAATAAATTCAAGCCTGTTCATCGGTATTCTCCGCTGAAGTTTCTGCATCTTCCGCGCCTGTGGATATATCTTGTTTTTCCGCGGCTCCGGCTTTTTCGGCTTTTTTTGCCTTGTCCGATCTGAATTCATCTATTATCAGAACGACACCGAAATAGATACCGCCGCAGACAGCGCAGATATCGGCAAAATTGAATATTGCAAAATTGATTATGCGAACGTCTATAAAATCAACTACATATCCGAGGAATACCCTGTCTATGAGATTTCCGAGTCCGCCGCCCGCAAGCGCGGACAGTGCTATCAGCACATCAGTACGCTCGGCTCTTCCGGAAAAAATGAACCATTCCACCAGCCCGATCAGAATTATCGGGATAGCTATAAGAATCGCACGCTGTCCTTCAAGAAGACTGAAAGACATTCCGGTGTTCTCAACATAGGTAAAATTCAGCCACTCGGTATCTCCGAACTTTATCAGCGGGACAGAACCTACGGGTTTTATGAACTGCACCGCAAGATATTTTGTAAGCTGATCCGCTGCCGCAAGGAATATGCTTATTACCACCGACAGCAGTCTTGGTTTCAGTGTTTTATTTTTCAAAACTTTCTCCATATATACCGCAGAGCCATACATCCGATACTTTAAATGATGCACGGCTCTGTATATTTTTATCTTCTCTTCTTTTTATTTTTGTGGTTGCTATAATCGTTATCGTTGTTGCTTCCGAACTGGAGCTTCTCATATTTTGAATTGTTGTTTCCTACCCTGTTCGGTTTCGATTTAAGGAAGTCCGGGGTATCCTCGTCATCATCTTCATTATCGCTTCCGAAAGCGTTCTCGACGGTGAAGCTTCCAAGACCTATTGTTGTTTCTTCATCGGACTCTTCGATCTCTTCTTCTTCCTCTTCTTCCTCTTCCTCGGAGTTCTCAGGATCATTTCCGGAAACATCTATATCAGAGAAAGAATCTACTATCTTTACATCAGAATCCCTTTCCTCTTCCTCCTTTTCTTCTGCCTTTACCGGCTCGGGAATAACGGGTATCGTCTCTCCCTGCTGTGCGGCAATAAGCTCACGCAGCACATTGCTTGAATGATCTGTAGTTGTATTTACAACAAATTCGTTGAAGCATTGTTCGGGGATCTTCTTTATGAAATCCATGTGGTTTCTGTATTCCACTATGACGCGTGTTCTGAAATCCTCACACTCACGCTTTGTTCTTGCAAGAATTTCCTTATCTATCTCTGTCTGTATCTCCATCTGAGCGTGGATATCATCTGCAGCTTTCTGTGCCTCCGCCTCTATGCGCTTTTTCTCGGCAAGTGCATCTTCTATGATCTTCTCAGCCTCAGCCTTTTTTTCCGCAACATAATCATCAGCTTCCTGCTTTCTGTCGGCAGCCTGATCTTCGGCGTCCTTTACGATATTTGCAGCCTTTTCTCTTGAATCTGCGATTATTGCATTACCCGTCTTCTGCGCTCCGAGAAGGGCATCTTTAAGCGCATCCTCGTCCTCACGGTATTCTCTTATCTTGTCTGCACACACCTGCAGCTTTTTTTCAAGATCCTCATTTTCCTTTTTGAGCTGTGAGAACTCACGCGCGAGATCTCCGAGGTATTCCTCGACTTCTTCTTTCTTGAAGCCTCTCATGGCTTCGGTAAAATTTACTTCCATTATATTGTTGATGTCCATTGGTATTCTCCTCCATTCCTCAGGTCCGGCGGACATTGCTCAGACTTTCAGATATATTTTTTCAGCGTTATCCTGAGTCTTCCTTTTTTTGTGTTCACGGCATCGCCGCAAACGATATATTTTCCATAACCTCTGAGTGTGAGAACATCGCCTTCCGCAATGCTCCTGCTCACGTTGTCACATTCATCATAATTGAGCATAAAGCTCCCCGACCGTATAAAAGCGGCTGACTTTTCTCTTGAAAGTCCTGTTATTCCGCTGACTATACAGTCTGCTCTTTCAGAAGCAATATTGATTTCCGTATTTGAAAATTCAACAGGTCTTACCGCCGCTTCGGCAGCTTCTGTGAGTCCGTCGGATACCGATACACCGATATGCCCGACAGAGACGAGACTGTCAGAGATCATATCCCGCGCTGTCTTTGTGCAGAATATTGCAGCGGCTCCCTCTCCGATAAAGATATCTCCCACAGTTTCACGTTCGATACCAAGTCCCATGACTGCACCGAGTATATCACGATGTCCGGGCTTGTCCGCTTTACGGAAAGTCAGAGTCACGGCATATACCGGAAAATCTCCGTGCGCGTCATCTTCATCATTATAGGCATCGTCCGGTGCGACACGCAGCATCTTACGGGTGCAGACATCGCTCCCGCCCCAGAACATAACAGAGATGCCGTGACGCTTTCCGAGCTGTTTTGCCGCAAGAAACTGCTCACTGTCATTGAGAAATGCGGAATATACGGGTTTGCCGCGCTTTACGGCAAGCTCGCACATATCCTCCAGCCTTGCGGCTGTCATTTCCTTATGTGAGCTGTCCTTCATTACATAAAGTCGTTGTTGTTGCCGAGTTCCTCGATCATATCGCCGGAAATATCGACGTTCACGGGAACTATTATGTAAGTCGTACTTGCAATGCGCTTGAGATCGCCGTCGGCTGCGTAAGCAACGCCTCCGAGGAAGTCGATGAGTCTGTTTGCAACGTCCTTGTTTGTATTGTCAAGGTTGAGTACAACTGTCTTCTTGTTCTTGAAATGATCCGCAATGGCGGCAGCATCGGAATATTTTTCCGGCTTAACGACGATGACCTGCAGATGTGTGGTTGCAGGAATACTCATCATCTTGCTGCTCTTGATCGTAGGTCTTCCGGTATCATAATCGTCGAAATTGATAGCAGAAGGCATCTCATCCGCATAGCCTCTGTCATCATCATAATTATCTTCGTTTCCGTTAAGACCCGTGATCTTCTTGAATGAATCCATGAATCCCATTTCTGAATCCTCCTCCTGCCGCAGAAGTGTACGGCATATTAGAATATATGATCATTTACTGTAATTTCGCTGTCCGTAAAGCACGCTTCCTATCCTCACTATCGTAGAACCGTGCATTATTGCCTCTTCATAGTCACCGGACATTCCCATTGAAAGAGTGTCTATGAGAAATCTTTCATCAGACGATGTCTTGTCTCTGAGATCGGAGAAAAGTCTGTGCATCTTCTCAAAGTATATTGCCGAGCTTCCGTCAACATCGACGGGCGGTATCGCCATAAGTCCTCTGAGCCGCACATTTTTTAGTTCGGCCGTCTTATATGCAAGCTCTTCGAGCATATCGGGAGCTATCCCGCTTTTGCTCTCCTCGCCGCCGATATTCACCTCAATGAGTATGTCCATTGTGAGTCCGGCATTTGCTGCCCGGCGGTCGATCTCATTTATCAGCTTTTCGCTGTCCGCCGAATGTATCATGCTCACCTTGTCGATGATGTACTTTACCTTGTTTGTCTGGAGTCCGCCAATGAAATGCACTTCGGGATCTCCTTCGTATCTGTCGCGCTTATCGAGAAATTCCTGCACCCTGTTCTCGCCGAGAAGGGTCACTCCGTTCTTCACGGAGAAGCTGACGATCTCGGGATCGACGGTCTTTGTAACGCCCATGAGCCTTACGCTGTCCGTCCTTCCGGCTTTCAGCATTGCTTCTTCGATATTGCTGCTGATACGCTTTATGTTGTCTGAAACGGCGGAAAATCTGCTATCCGATAGTCTTTCCGTCATACAGATCCCTTCCTTCAACTATTATGTTATCATAGAGGGCAAGATACCCGTCAAGTCCGGAGGTGTCCTGAACGAGAGTGTACTCCTCCTCCGAGAGTATCTGTATTATCTTTCTGAATTTGACGACTATACCGTCCTGGATATATACGCCGATCGAACCGTCTTCTCCCGAACGCAGAGCACTGTTCGGTATCATTATCCCCTCATGGTCATCGAGCATAAGTCTTGCCTGACACACGCGCGTGCTTATAAAGTCAGCGAGGAACATATCGCACTTGAATACAGCGATGCTCCTGCCGTCCTTCTGACGTTCAAGGCTGACTATCTCGGCTTTGACCTTCTGGTTTGCCGAACCTATGCGAAGAGTTACCTGAGCGCCCTTGAACACTGTACCAAGTCTGACGGTATCAAGCACTGCAGCCATATACCATGTATAATCACCAACAAGCTTTCCGATAACGCCTTTCGGGTTTTCCTCACGCTCTTCTGCGGAAGTTATGGCTTCTATATCTTTTTCGGTCAGTTCAAACACGCTCGTGCTGTTGAGCTTTTCTTCATATCCGTCAACGTGACTTATGAAATATCCTGTTTCAGGTATCAGAATGTCATAAGGTTCTGACTTGATCTTTCCGCGGAGCATCGCGATATGGTTGTCGATCTCAGCGATCTTTGAGTAATAAGACGAAACATCGCCCTTTACTATCTCACGCTTGCTGTGAAGGTTCAGAAAATCACTCTTGAGTTCAGAGGCTGAAGCATAATCACCGTCGTAGATGTACTGTATGAGGGTGCTGTGTTTATCGCTTATCTGATTTGAGAACGACTCAAGCTGCGATGTATCGGCACCGACAAGCTCCTGAGCATCTTCGAGAATGCTCTTCTGCACAAGAAGATCGTCTATCTGCTGTCTCAGAGCTATATCGCTGCGGCTCTGATACACCTGCGCGATCACCGAGTTCTTTGCGATCTTCGAGCCGTCGGCATGGGTATAACTGACAATTCCGTCGGTATTGTACGTAACGAGCTTTTCGTCACGAACGTAGATACCCTTGAAACTTATGGATTCTGATGCTGTGTAGATAGTCGCAGTCTCGGTGCGCACCGGCGCTCCGAAATATATCATTATCTGGCTTATTACCATCATCAGGAAGAACACGCCTATAACTATCCAGATTATTCTGGTGGTAAAGGCTCGTCTCTTGTCAGCTTCTTCCATTGGCGGTTATTCCTTGTTCTCGCCGTCTTCTTTCTCAAAAGCGTCGAGCAGCGAGATCGACCTGAGCGGTGTTATCGTTGAGATAGCGTGCTTATAGATGAGATTCTGCTTTCCGTCTGTGTCAAGGATCACGGTGTAGTTATCGAAGCCCTTGACTATCCCCTTGAACTGGAACCCGTTAGTGATGTAGATAGTAACAGGGATCCTGTCCTTGCGTGCCTGATTCAGGAATACATCCTGAAGATTGAGTTCTTTTGCCATTTTTTTTCCTTCCTTAAACTGCTGTCCCGAAGGCTGTGAACAGCCGCTTTCTCTCATTCTATGCGGCTTCGGGGAGTCATAAAAGCATAATGACACACCATATCACAATACCATACTGATTATTATATCACACTTTTTCATAAAAAGCTATATTTTTTTACTAATTTTTCTGCATTTTTTAAAATTTTATCATAATTTACATCATCTGCCGTCGAAATATGTTCAATTCGACTATCTTTTTTGAACCATGTGAGCTGTCTTTTGGCATATCTTCGTGTTTCACGCTTCAGAGTATCCACACATTCGGCAAGCGTCCGCTCTCCGTCAAAATACGGTTTAAGCTCTTTGTACCCTATCGCCTGAGCTGCTGTCACATAATCATTGTGGGTGAAGAACTCTCTTGCCTCTTCTTCAAGTCCGGCTCTGAGCATCAGATCCACCCTTCTGTCTATGCGCTCATACAGCACCTCACGAGGGTGATCTATCATCATCATGCAGGGCTCATAGGGTGAGGGGCTGCGGCGGCTGTTTATCTTCTGCTGTGTGATGGTCATTCCGCTGGACTTATAGACCTCCAGTGCCCTTATGATGCGCTTCTGATTGTTTTCATGCAGCTGTGATGCAGCCTCGGGATCGACAGCCCTGAGCATTTCAAGCAGGTACGCTCCGCCCTTTTCCTCTGCGATACTGCGCAGCTCTTCACGGTATGCCGGATCGCTTCCTGTATCATCAAACTCTATGTTGTCGATCAGCGAATTTATATACAGACCTGTTCCGCCGCAGATGACCGGAAGCTTTCCGCGGGCGTGAATATCCGATACCGCCTTTCTTGCAAGTATCACATAATCCGCCACAGAGAATGCCTGCGTGGGCTCAAGAAAATCCATAAGATGATGCGGAACGCCCATTTTTTCTTCTTCCGTGGGTTTGGCGCTGGCTATATCCATTCCTTTGTATATCTGCATCGAATCTGCCGAAACGATCTCGCCGCCGAACTCCAGTGCAAGATCCACCGCAAGCTTTGTCTTGCCCGATGCCGTAGGTCCGCAGACCACAACAGTAAATATCTTTTCCGTACAAACACCGACCTTTCGGAACACATGAAGAGCTGTCCCATTACAGGGATCACTGAATCCTGCTGAAATATTTTTCAAGCTCATACTCTGAAAGCCTGAGCATTATCGGTCTGCCGTGAGGACAGAAGCGGATATTCTCATTTTCCCACACTTCTTTTGCGAGTGCTTCAAGCTCTTCCCTCGTGTTGCTGTCATGCGCCTTGATAGCGGATTTGCACGATCTGCTGTGCTGGAGATCACCGTATATCTCGTCTGCAATGTTCATATTTCCGCCTGCCATTGCATCTGCCGCGCGAATGAGCATATCATGCGGACTTATCGCCTTTCCGCCTCCTGTGAACGCGGACGGTGCAGCGGTTATCTCACATCTGCAGCCCTCGGAAAGGATCACTTCAAGCCCGATATCTGCAAGCAGCTCCGTATTTTCCTGAACAGCGCTGAACTGCTCGGCGCTGAGATCCACGAGTTCAGTCTCCGCAAGAAGCTGCGACGATGTGATAAGTTCAAGCTTTCGCTTCTCAAAACGGATCCTTTCGTGCGCGGCGTGCTTGTCTATCAGGATCAGCGTATCTCCGCTGGTGCAAACTATATAGGTCCCGAATATCTCACCGATGACTTTAAGCGGAGGCTTTTCAGGTTCTGCTGTTATTTCCGGCAGTTCTTCCGTGTGCGGACGTTCAGCAAATGATGAATTGCTTATATATCTGAATGAGGGTTCTTCGGTAAAATTATCAGAAGAACTGCCGGATATTTCCGTATCATTTCCGGGCTGTTCATCGTCCTCGTCGTACTCTATGGTCACTTTTCGTGAAACAAATCTCTGCTGCACGAACGCATTGTCCGGAACAGCGGCTCTGAAAGGTTCGGCTTCGGCATGAGTAACTACCGGCTTTTCTTCCGGCACGAACACCTTCGGCGGTTCTGCTTCACGCGGTATTTCCGTACCGCCTACCGGTGCAGAAGCAAGGGCATTTGCAGCTTTTTCGGATAGTATCTTTTCGTTGCTGCGTATGTCTGCTGTCTCTGCAGGGATCTCTTTTTTTGTAAGCACTACATCACGCTTGTTATCGGCATTTAAAATTGCGTTTCGCACACCGAAATTCACCGCGTCGAACACATTCTTGTCAAACGCAAACCGCACTTCGGTCTTTGAGGGACTCACGTTCACGTCGCAAAGTTCAGGCGGCATTGTGATATTCAGCACACACGCAGGAAACTTTCCGACCATGATGCTGTTGCGGAAACCCTCCTCCAGTGCGGTCATGCACACAACGGATTTTACGCTTCTGCCGTTCACGAAAAAATACTGCATCGCACGGTTGCTTCTTGTAAAGAGCGGAGATGACACATACCCCGTGACCGACACGCCGTTCAGTGTGAAATCAACAGGTATCAGGCTCAGAGCGAATTGTTTTCCGAACACCGCATACACAGCTGCAAAATAATCTCCGCTCCCGCTCGTATCGCGTACACACTTGTTGTCACGTATAAAGCGGAAAGCAACCTCCGGGTGTGCAAGGGCTAACCTGTCAACAAGGGATTGTATCTGGTTTCCTTCGGTAACGTCTTTTTTCAGGAATTTTCTCCTTGCCGGAACATTGTAGAAAAGGTCGCGTATAATTATTGTGGTGCCGTCCGGACAGCCGGTACGTTCGTGTTCCTCGATCTCTCCGCCGCTAATCCTGAAGCTGCCGCCCATTTCTGCATCAGCCTCTTTCGTCAGGACTTCTACCTTAGAGACAGCCGCGACCGATGCCAGCGCCTCACCTCTGAATCCGAGCGTAAATATCCTGTCAAGATCTTTCGCGTTCCTTACCTTGCTGGTCGCGTGTCGCAGAAAAGCGGTCGGTATCTCGTCAAACGCTATCCCGCACCCGTCATCGGTTATACGCATGAACGTCACTCCGCCGTTCTTTATCTCAACGGTGATATGCTTCGCTCCCGCGTCTATTGAATTTTCAATGAGCTCTTTTATAACAGAAGCCGGACGCTCTATCACCTCGCCCGCCGCTATAAGCTCAAATACGCTCTTGTCAAGCAGATTTATCTTTGCCAATGTCTTACCTTTCTATTGCCTTTTTATCACCATATTGTGTCTGTCCCACATTTCATTTTCTAATCCGAAAGCGTCCACGTCAGTTCTTTTTTCGGTAAAGCCCACACCTTCATAGCATTTCACTGCTGCGGTATTCTCCGAAAACACATTCAACTGCACCGCGTCAGCCTTTGTTATATCAAAAGCATACTTCAGCGCGAGCCTCAGCAGCTCTTTTCCGACTCCTTTTCCGCGCTGAGCGGGATCCACGATCACAAATTTCAGCATACCCTCGTTAGTTTCAATATTCAGCGAATAGCAGAAAAAACCTATCGGTACGCCGTTGTCATCTGTTGCAACGAACGGACAGTCCGCATACTTAACAGCGAGCTCAGACAGCACATTATCAAAATTATCCTTCTCTATTGGAAACCCGAAGCGTTTCGCACACCACATAGCGTGTGTACGCTCATCGGGTACCCAGTTTTTTATCAGGTCAAAGTCGCGGCATGATATATACGGTCTGAGTCTCATTTCAGCATCTCCTTGAACTCCGCAAGACGCGCATAAGCCTCACGCGGAGTCATATCGTCAAGATCAAGGTTTTTTATCGCCTGTATGACATCATTCTTTGCGATTGATGAGAAGTCGTACTGATCCTTCTGTTCCTCTTCTTCGTTCAGACGTTTTTCAAGGTCGATCTTCGAGCCGAATTCGATATCTTTAAGAGCGATCTTTGCCGCCTCTATCACCTTTGCGGGCAGTCCGGCAAGCTTCGCCACCTCAATACCGTAACTGTTGTCAGTACCGCCGTCCACTATCTTGTGCAGAAACTTTATATCGTCGCCCTTTTTCATTACCGCAACACTGTAATTGCGCACGCCCTTATTGTCCTTTTCAAGCGCGGTGAGCTCGTGATAATGAGTCGCAAACAGCGTCTTGCAGCCTATCTTGTTGTTGATGTATTCGGCAGTGGCTTTCGCTATCGACATTCCGTCAAATGTGGAAGTTCCCCTGCCTATCTCGTCAAGGATCACCAGGCTGTTTTTGGTAGCGTTTTTGAGTATCTCCGCAACCTCGTTCATTTCAACCATAAATGTTGATTGTCCGGCTGCAAGATCATCGCTTGCTCCGACACGGGTGAATATTTTGTCAACTATCCCTATCCTTGCCGAACGTGCGGGAACAAAGCACCCTATCTGTGCCATAAGAGTAATTACCGCGACCTGACGCATAAAGGTGGATTTACCTGCCATATTCGGACCCGTTATTATCAGCAGACGGTTGTCGCTTGTATCGAGCATTGCGTCATTGGGTGTGAACACCCTGTCGGTCAGCATCTTCTCGATGACCGGGTGGCGTCCGTCTTTGATCTCGATAACAGGATCAAGCGAGATGTCCGGACGGCAGAAATTATTCTCCCTTGAAGCATAAGCATAGCTTTGCAGCACATCGACACAGGCTATAGCTTCGGCTGTGCGCTGAACTATCTCAAGCTTTGAAGATATGAAATCCCTGACCTCGGAGAATATCTCGGCTTCAAGCGCAAGTATCTTGTCATTAGCACCGAGTATCTCATTCTCGGTCTTTTTGAGTTCCTCGGTAATGTATCTCTCACCGTTAGTGAGGGTCTGCTTGCGGATATACGTTTCGGGAACCAGAGGTATATTGCCCTTTGAAACCTCTATATAATAACCGAACACACGGTTGTATCCGATGCGCAGGTTCTTTATGCCTGTCGCTTCACGCTCGCGCTCTTCTATCTCTTTGAGTATGTCCTTGCCGCCGCCGGAAATTGCACGCAGCTTGTCCAGTTCTTCATTGAACCCGTCACGGATATATCCGCCGTCTTTCGTAAGTGAAGGCGGATCATCGACTATCGCATTTGCTACAAGTGAAGCTATCTCGGTGAGTGGATTTATCTGCTCATTCAGCTTTGCAAGCAGTCTGATGTCTGAAGCTCCGGCAAGCTTTTCTTTCAGCAGAGGGATATTATTGCAGGTACTTCCGAGTGCAACGACATCGCGCGGACCGGCTGCCCTGTAAACCACTCTTGTTATAAGTCTTTCAAGGTCGTATATGCCTCTGAGACAGTCCCTTGTTTCTTCAAGCAGGACATAATCCGAGACAAATTTCTCAACAGCATCGAGACGCGCAAGAACAGCTGCCGGATCAAGAAGCGGCTGCTCGATCCAGCTTCGGAGTTTTCGCCTGCCCATTGCGGTCTTTGTCTTATCTATAACCCACATCAGCGAACCTTTGCGTTCACCGTTTCTCATAGTTTCGGTAAGTTCAAGGTTGCGGCGTGTGGTGATGCCGATATTCATATAGTCCTCGGTGCAGTGGACAGTAAGGCGGACCGAGCGTTTTATCGCAGCTTTCTGCGTATCATTTATATACCTGAATACCGCAAGAAGGGCTTTTTCGGCAAGCGGTACTTTTGCGAGATCGCCGGTCTGTGAAGGATCATAAAAATACTGCTCATACAGAGCGCTTCTGTCATTCAGAGAAAATTCGTTCTCATCAAGAAGATCACCGACCGCGTTTTCGAGTCTTGCATGAATAAATGCGTTTACTTCCTTATAGTCAATGAATGTATCGTTAAAGAGAAGCTCTGCGGGAACATATCGTGATATCTCCGCATTTATGTCACGTTCAAGAGTCTTTCCCCTTTTTTCAATGGCGTGGAATTCTCCTGTCGAGATATCGGCAAACACCATTCCGCACGCTGACGGCTCACTGCAGAAGCAGGCGATATAGTTGTTCCTGCCCTCGTCGAGCATACTGTCCTCATAGAGAGTTCCGGGAGTAACGAGTCTTATTACATCGCGCTCGACAAGACCTTTTGCAAGAGCCGGATCTTCCATCTGTTCACAGATAGCGACCTTATGCCCCTTGTCGATAAGACGCTTTATGTATTGTTCAGCCGCATGGTACGGGACTCCGCACATCGGGACTCCGGCACGTGAAGTAAGCGTCAGTTCAAGTTCTTTCGATATATTTTCGGCATCGTCATAAAACATTTCGTAGAAATCGCCAAGTCTGTAAAACAGCACACAGTCCTTGTATTTATCCCGGACTTTGAGATACTGTTCAAGCATAGGGGTAGGCTTTTTCTCGCCGTCATTATTTACTGCCATTATCTCACCACACTTAATTATTTAATTTTTACAGCAAATCGGGATATGGCGGCGGACGCGCCGCTGCGAATCCGTGGGCGACACTCTTCTATGGACGGGTGTAGCACCTCGGTTAGTTATTCTCTGCAAATACATATCTGTCGTTTTATGATGTATCTGTTCAAGTTCCGCGGAGCGGTACTGGGTCCAGCGTCACGC
>ODAI013155399.1_pt1 | contig 18409 bp, 21 predicted proteins | sample 1539321 | NCBI WGS metagenome assembly ODAI01 (sample SAMN02144231, study PRJEB22623) | gut metagenome | biome: sheep rumen | host: Ovis aries | place: New Zealand | reverse complement strand
GGACGGGGGGATTGATATCCGTGAGGGCCGCATACAGGTATCCAAGGACATCAGCACGGCGTCAAGAGAGCTTGCGCAGGAACTGTCCGAGAGGATGGTATACCGGGATACGCAGGCCGCAGAGGATTACAACGACATCCGCAGCATGCTGCAGGGCTCTTACGCACTGAGCGATCAGGACAGGGCGGATATTACAGACTATCAGGATTACATCCGGTCACGTGACAACCACGTACGGATTAGTAAGACCGGCCGAAGCATTGACTCCCTGTACCAGGAGCTGTCGTCGATGTATCCGCAGTACTTCAACGCGGACCGGGTAACCCACCCATCCGAGCAGCTGAGGTCGATCAATGACACGCTGAATCTGCTGAGGGATTCACGTGCTACACAGCTTCCGGGTGAGTACAGGCAGGAGATGGCCAAAGAGCTGCAGAGGGATCTTATCCGCGGATACATCGCAAAGCAGATGCGGCGCAGGAGGGCATGATGGACGATAAAGGCACTAAGCTGGATGTGAAAGAGGCGGCAAGATGGATCCGCAAATTATGCGGGATCCCTTCAGCCCCGACAAAGGCGCTGCGTGAGATGGAAATTGATTTTGACGAGCCGGACAATAAAATTTGACATGGCATAGGGAGAATGTGGTACCATGGGAGGTAGAGGAAGCGGGGCCAACCTTGGCAACGGCAGTGGCAGTAATGTCACGATCATCAATGAACAGGACGTATGGTCCTATCGGCACAGAAGCGGCAACGAGCCTTTTGTAGACGCGATCAACGCAAGCGCCGCCAGAATACAGCAGGACTTCCCGGATATCATGAACGACGTCCAGGTGGTGAGTGCTTCCGAGCTGGGCGGCGCGGATAGGATAAGCACATTGGGTTATTACTCACCTTCAGATCAGGTTGTTGCGCTGAACCGGAATTATACGAACATCGAAAAAATGAATGCTGTTTATGACGCCAGTGTGGCAAGCGGCTTCCATCCCGGCAGGGGCGAACGGTCCGGAACAGAGGCAGTAGCACTGCATGAGCTGGGCCACGCGCTGACAGATCATGTGGGGCGGAAGTTTGGTGCGGCCAACATCGATGCGGCTGCAGAAAAAATCGTTAAAGACGCATACCGAGCCACGCACGGCAGGGGCGGAACGAAAGCCTGGGCCGGCAAGATATCCGGGTACGCGCAGGACAGCAACGCGGAGTGTGTCGCTGAGGCTGTCGCAGATTATTATTGCAACGGCAACAAGGCCAGCGCGCAGAGTCTGGCTATCATGGCAGAGCTTAGGAAGTACGCATAAGCGGGAGGAACAGGCGATGGCAACAAAGAAAAAGAACGTCGGTTATAAAGAGCCGGCAAGATATTTCAACGACGATATGAAGAAGGCGGCTGACGAATGGGAGCAGCAGAATGGCGGGAAGAAAAGTGCACCCGCGAAGAAGGCCGCACCCGCAAAGAAGGATGCAGCACCTGCTAAGAAGGCCGCCCCTGTGAAGAAGAAATGATATCAATTACAACCCCTCACCGATTGGCGAGGGGTTTTATACTACACGGACACGGGATTGAAGCAAATTCGGGTCAAATATAATTGACTCAATGATTGGAGAATGGTATCATGGGAGGTAGAGGAGGACGCAGCGGATTACAGAGTACGGCGCCCGCCGCGGCACCGGCACCGAAGGATCCGAGTGCTATGACTCTAGAAGAATATTTAGGGCCACAGGGCTCCGCGAAAACACTTGATGATGCGATGCATGACGCAAATCCGCACTTTATGGAATCACTGCGAAACCATGACCCGGCGTATACGCATAATTGCCAGAGATGTATCTGGGCCGTAGAACTTCAGCGACGCGGATATGACGTCGAGGCTATGCCGAGAACATCAGACGACACCTATGCAAGAGCAAATCCGAGTTTTGCACACAGCTTCAGCAATGTTGGGGACCCGCCACTGGACTGGAGCAATCCGATCGGCGGGCTATGGTGGAAACCCAAAGCCGCAGATGTGAAAAACGAAATACTGAAGTACCCGGATGGCGCGCGCGGCGCATTGATTATGCATTCGTCCAGATCCGGGCACGTCTGCAACTGGGAGATTGTAAAGGGCAAAGTCGTTATTTACGACGGACAGGTCGACCAGAAGCACTCACTGACAGATTTGCTTCGAAGAGGATATTCATCCTTTATGGTCGCACGAATGGACAATACAGGAATATCCGACCTTGCGAAAGATTTTGTTAAGAGGAGGGGAACATAATGGCGAAAGGCAAAAACGAAAAGAAGACGCCGACCAAAGAAGAAATGCTGAACCTCAGCTATTCTGACCCGCTGCTTCCGCTTCCGGGAAAGAAAGTCAAAAAGCAGACTGCAGCTAAAAAGCAGCCCAAAAAACGATAACAGATCCCCTGCTGCTGGCAGGGGATTTTTGATAACGATGAAAGCGAGGTGAATGCCGTATGGCTTTCGAAAAGGGTAACACATACGGCAGCCGGCCGAAGTATAAAACGCCTGAAGAAATGCAGGTGAAAATAGACGCATATTTCGAGGAATGCAAGGGCACACTGCTGACGGACCACAACGGGGATCCGATCATTGACAGGTGGGGCAATCCGATCTACCTGGACCGCAGGCCGCCGACAGTGACCGGCCTTGCGCTGGCCCTTGGCTTCAAGACCCGGAATGCGCTGCAGATGTACAAGGCCAAGAAGGATTTTACAGACACGATCCTTAAAGCCAAGTCGAGAGTAGAGCAGTACTGGGAGGAGCGGCTGGACTCAAGAGACGGATCACACGGCGCGGCCTTTAACCTGCAGCGAAATTTTGCAGGATGGCAGATTGACACAGAGGGCGCGAACAGGGGTCCGGCTGTTACGATCATAAACGATATCCCCAAAGGGACAACGACGGTAAACGTGGGCACGGACACGGCCGTTTTCAACCCGCTGCAGAAGCCCGAAGAGGGCGAAGCGGCGAAGGAAGAGCCGAAGGAAGAGGCGAAGACGGATGCCGCAAAGTAGCGGGGAAAAGGTCCGTCTGACAGAGCTTATCGCGCCTGCCTTTTATCCCGTGCACTGGGACATACAGGACGGCGAGCACACATATTACGACCTGTATGGCGGCCGTGGTTCTACAAAGTCTTCGTTCATTTCCGTCGAGATTGTACTGGGAATTATGAACGACCCGACAGCGAACGCCGTCGTCTTCCGTAAGATCGCCAGCACGATAAGTACATCCGTTTTTGAACAGATCCTGTGGGCAATCGAGGCCCTGGGCGTCAACGAGCTGTGGAAAACAACGGTCAACCCGCACAAAGCAGTCTACCGGCCGACAGGGCAGGTCATTTTGTTCCGAGGACTGGACAAGGCCAAAAAGCTGAAATCCATCAAGGTTTCCAAAGGTTACTTAAAGTATCTGTGGTTCGAGGAACTGGACGAATTTGCAGGTGAGGAAGAAATCCGATCCGTACAGCAGTCTGTACTGCGTGGCGGCCCGAAGTACATTGTCTTCAAGAGCTTCAACCCGCCGATATCGGTCAGCAACTGGGCGAATAAGTACGTCCTTAAACCGAGAAGGGGCGCATACCGGCACAAATCCTGCTATCTGGACGTGCCGAAGGACTGGCTGGGCCAGCAGTTTTTTGACGACGCAGAGGACCTGAAGAACACCAACTACAGAGCCTATCAGCATGAGTACCTGGGCGATGCCGTCGGAACAGGCGGCGAGGTCTTCGACAATCTGGAAATCCGGCAGATCACGGACGAGGAAAAGAGCCACTTTGACAACATCTTTATGGGGATTGACTGGGGCTGGTATCCGGATCCGTTCCACTGGGGCAAGATGCACTATGACAGCACCCGCAAAACGCTGTACATATACGACGAGATGCGATGCAATAAAACGAGCAATGCCGAGACCTGGAACCTGCTTGTCATGCGCAAGGGCGTGACCGGGCAGGACCTGATCACTGCAGACTCTGCAGAGCCTAAGTCGATCGGTGACTATCGTGATTACGGGTCGCTGTGCAGGCCTGCGATTAAGGGCCCCGACAGCGTGCGGTACGGGATGAAGTGGCTGCAGTCACTCAAAAAGATCGTGATCGATCCGGTCAGATGCCCGTACACGGCACAGGAATTTACCGAGTACGAATACGAGCGGACCGAAGACGATGAGATAATCAGCAGCTATCCCGACGCGAACAACCACAGCATAGACTGCGTGAGGTACGCGATGGAGAGAGTCTACAAGCGGAAGGGCCAGTAGGCTACACGGCGTGAAATGTGCTATACTACCCTCAAAGGGAGGTATGCATATATGGCTGTTTGGAAATTGGTTTCAGGGATCTTAACTATCGTGTTTGGCGTGTTCTGCCTTGGCCAGTCGGTGATCGTAACGACCGCGAACGCGGCGCTGCAGACAGGCGACCCGAACGGGGTTCTGGGAATGCTTGTTGGGGCGCTGATGATCGCAGGCGGGATTGTATCCATTACGACGCGCAAAGCCGGCAAGGCCGGGTGCATCGCGGTGATCGTTATTCTGGGTATTGCCGCCTGGATGGCCTTCCAGAACGCCACGAACTTCCCGGACATGAAACTCTGGGGAGGATGGAATGTGATCTGTGTGCTTGTCGCATGGTTCGATGCCGCGCGGCATGCAGTACGCAAGGCAAAAGAAACGCCGGAACAGTATCTGGGCTTCCGGAACAACGATGATGAGGAAGAGTAATGCCCTTCCTGCAGAATGCAGAGCGTGCCAGTATTGGCGCGCTTTTATTATGCCCAAAACAGGAGGCAGGTAATGCACTATGAATATTTTTTCGATGGTTTATTCACGGCTCCGGGAGGTGTTTAGACGTATGATTCCGTATCGTAATGTTGAGCAGGCGGAAAGCATCGAAACGCCACTGTCCACAGAGATGACCAATGCGCTCACCCTGTGGTATGAGCTGTATCTGGATAAAGCCTCATGGGTGGACCGGGAAAGCGTGAAGAGCATGAACCTTCCCGCGCTGATATCTTCCGAACTTGCCCGACAGATTGTGCTGGAAATGAAGTGGAATATCACGGGCAAAGGCGGCGCTGAAGGCGAAGAAGCGCCGATGAACCCGCGTGCGCAATATCTGAAAGATGAATTTGAAAAGTTGGTGGCTGTCCTCCGGTTGAAGCTGGAGCAGGGCTGCGCTGCTGGCGGTATGATCATTAAACCGTATCCCAACGTCGAGGATGGCCACATCTATTTTGACTGGGCGATGGACTGGGGGATCTACCCTGTCGCGTTTGGTGACGACGGGGACCTGACAGACGTGATGATCCCGGACGTCTTCAAGGACGGCAAGACAACATACACCCGCCTGGAGCGCCACAAGATCGTAAAGGACGGCGTGGAGATTACACAGCGCGCCTTCCGGTCAAATTATGATGAGACCCTGGGGACAGAGATTGATCTGGGAAGCGTCGAAAAGTGGGCAAACCTTAAAACCGAGGCCAAGGTCACGCAGACCGACGGGCCGCTGTTTGGGTGGTTCAAGGTGGCGGCCGCGAACAGTGTGGACGTGGACAGCCCATTGGGCGCGTCGGTCTATGCCAAAGCGGTTGATCTGATCCGGGAAGCTGACATGCAGTATTCCCGCCTGCTTTGGGAGTATGAGGGTTCAGAGCTTGCGATTGACGTTGATCCTACTGCACTGCGTCCGCGGAGGACGGAGGGCGGCGCGCTGGAGATGCCAAAGCTCAATCAGCGGCTCTTCCGTGCGGTCGATATCGACAAGGGCGACCGCGACCTTTACGACGTATTCAGCCCCAACATCCGCGACGGCAGCCTGCTTAACGGGCTTAATCAGCTGCTGATCCGGATCGAGGACCTTTGCGGGCTGTCCCGCGGCACCTTCTCAGATGCCAACGTGGACGCGCGGACGGCGACGGAGCTGAAGATTATCCGTCAGCGGTCCTTTGCTACGGTCGCAGACAATCAGGCCTCGCTAGAGAGATGCCTGCGTGACGTCGTGCGGGCGATGGACAAATATGCAACCATTTACCACCTTGCACCGGAAGGCGAATATGATGTGTCCTTTGAGTGGGACGACTCAATTCTGACGGATGCCGGCGAACAGATGCAGGAGCGTTTGATGCTTTTCAATGCCGGTATCATCGGCAAGGCGGAATTCCGGGAGTGGTACCTGGGTGAGACCAAAGCGCAGGCGCAGGCCGCGCTGGAAGCAATCGCGCAGGAGCAGGCGGCAAGCATGCAGGCAATGATGCCGCAGGTACCTGATGAGGGCAACGGTGGAGGCCCACTGCCTGAACCAGAACCGGAACCGGATGAGGGCGGGACTACACCGACGGGCGGTGATGTCGCTTGACACAGCAGGAGCTTGAACAGAGGGTTGATGTTTTGATGCAGCGTTTCACAGAGGTGAACGCTTTTTTTATTGCCAAGGTTGCGGCGCAGGTGGCGCAGGTCGGTGAGCTGATCCCGTCCACCATGAATATCATTTCGGTCATGGCAGACATGAACGAGGATATCGCCGCGATTAACCGAAGACTTGCACGCGTCCTGCAGCTGACAATCCCGGATCTGTATGACCTGTATGAACAGGCGATGAAAGATAATTACACGGATCCGAGGTTCAAGCGGGCACTGGCGGAGACGCCGCTGTCTGAAACATCGAGGGCAAGGCTTAGGCACTATACAGAGGCCGTCAGCCGTCAGACGCTGGGCACGATGATCAACCTGTCCAACACGACCATAGCGTCGGATACCTACCGGCATATCGTAGACAATGCGGTGCTTGCGGTCAGCAGTGGACTTGGCGATTACAAATCCATGACGCGGGAGAGCCTGCGGAGGCTTGGCCAGGGCGGACTGCAGGTCCAGTATCCGAGCGGCTATCACAGGCGGCTGGATACAGCGGTCAGACAAAACATCATTGACGGCGCCAACCAGATTGCGCAGCAGGGCTCTATCATGATGGGCGAGGAGCTGGGCTATGACGCCTATGAGCTGTCAGCCCATGCGAGGTCCGCGCCGGACCATGAGCCGATACAGGGCCGCGTTTTTCTCAAAGCAGAGTTTGAAAAGCTGCAGAGCCAGCAGCCCTTTGAGGACGTTGACGGCCACCATTTCGAGGCAATCCGCCGCCCGATCGGTGAATGGAACTGCATGCACATTGCAATGGCCTTCTCCACAAAGTATTCCGTACGACGGTATACGGATGCGCAGCTTACGCAGTGGAAAGAGGCCAACGAGAAGGGCTGCATGATAGGCGGAAAGAAGTACACCATTTACGAGGCTGTACAGCTTATGCGGAAAATCGAAACACAGGTCCGCCGCGAAAAGGACACAGCAAACGCGGCAAGGGCCGCAGGTGATGATGTACTGCGGAGGGAATGCCAGATGCGGATAAACGCACTGGCGAGGCAGTACGCGGATGTTGCGCGCGCGGCGGGCGTGAAGCAACGTAAGGACCGGATGCATGTGGATGGGTTCCGCATGGTCAAGGTTTAGGGAGGCACAACATGAAAAAACTGTTTATATCGCAGCCGATGCGGGGTCTGACACAGGAGCAGATCCAGAAAGCAAGGAGCGCCGCTGTAGAGTCAGCAACGCGCTTCCTGGGTGAAGAGGTCGAGGTAATCGACAGCATCTTTACAGACGTAGCGCCGGACAATCCCCTGAAGGCACTTGCGAAGTCGCTGGATGCTATGGCGGATGCAGACGCGGTGTATTTTGCCGCGGGGTGGGAGGATGCGCGCGGGTGCAGGATTGAATTTGCCTGCGCGGATCAGTACGGCCTGCCGATCATCGGCGCAGTAAAAGGCTATCAGTAATTTTCGGTGAGAGGATCCAAAGCGGATTTTATCATACATGCCCGGAACCGGAACGGGCTATAAGCAATCCGGCAACTGCCCCTGAACAAGGGCTTAAAACTGTGATATAGCGGCCAGATGAGCCGCAGAAAGGACGTTGACTTATGACACTGAGGGAAGCATTAGGTGAGGAACTGTTTGCAAAAGTTGAGGCCAGACTGGCAGAGATTAACGGCAGTGAGCCGGACAAAACGAAGCATGTGCGCTTTGCAGACCTGTCGGAAGGCGGATACGTCAGCCGTAACAAGTATGACGACAAGGTGGGCAGTCTCACACAGCAGGTGGCAGACCTGCAGGGACAGATTACACAAAGAGATGCGGATCTTGCGGGACTTAACCAGCAGCTGACCGCCGTACAGGCCGATGCAGGACAGCTTGCGGAAGCACAGAAGCAGCTGACCGCACTGCAGGCAAAGTATGATAAGGACAGCAAAGCCTGGGAGACCAAAAACGCACAGCAGGCGTACGAGTACGCCGTAAGAGCCAAAGCCAGCGAGCTGAAATTCAGCAGCGAAGCCGCGCGGAAGGAATTCCTGCGTGAGGCAATCGCGCAGGGTTTCAAACAGGATGGCGAGACTCTGATGGGGTACACGGATTTTGTCGACAAGTACCGTCAGAATGATCCCGGCGCCTTCGCAAAAGAAGAGCCGCCGAAAGCGGATGAAGGGAAAGGCAGTGAGCCCGCCCCGACAATCGTGCTGCCTTCAGGCACAAAGCCGGAACCGAACAAATCGGTTTTCAATTTTGGCTTTAATGGCGTGCGTCCGAGACCAACAAACGAATAAACACATCACACAAACAATAAAGGAGAAAAATTATGCCCGGAATTAACTACGCGCAGCAGTACAGCAGAGAACTGGCTCAGGCATATCCGTATGTCCTGAATTTTGGTCGTCTGTATGCAACCGAAAACAACGGCAGATACAGAATGGGTGAGGACGGCAAAACCGTATACATCCCTCGTATCACCACCACTGGCCGCGTGGACTCTGACAGAGACACGATCGCAATGGCTACACGCAACTATGACAACTCTTGGGAGCCGAAGACGCTGACCCACCAGAGAAAGTGGTCTACCCTCGTTCATCCGAAGGATATCGACCAGACCAATCAGGCGGCCAGCATCGCCAATATCACCCGCGTTTACAACGAGGAACAGAAGTTCCCGGAGATGGACGCTTACCTGATTTCCCAGCTTTACAAGCTGTGGACTTCCACCGACGCCACCGACTCCGAGAAGACTGCAAAGGTTGCAGACAGCTCCACTCTGGATGCATCTACCATCCTTGGCGTCTTTGACAGCATGATGGTGGCTATGGATGAGGCCCGCGTACCTGCAAACGGCAGAATCCTGTACGTGACTTCCCAGACTCGCAAGCTGTTGAAGGAAGCAGCCGGCATCACCCGCAACTTCGATGTGAAGACCGGCGGTTCTGCAGTAAACCGCGAAGTATCCCGCCTGGATGAGGTGGAGATTATTTCCGTACCGTCCAGCCTGATGAAGACCGCGTACACCTTCACCACCGGTTGGCAGGTAGCAACTGGCGCAGATCAGATCGACATGTTCCTTGTTCATCCCTCTGCAGTCATCACTCCGGTTTCCTACGAGTTCGCACAGCTTGACTCTCCGTCCGCAGTGACTGAGGGCAAGTACATCTACTTCGAGGAGTCCTACGAGGATGTATTCATCCTCAACAAGAAGCAGGATGGCCTGCAGTTCCATATCACCAAAGCAAACCCTTGACGGGCCTGTCAGTGAATACTGACACCCTGGCAGGCGCAGATCTTCTGGGCAAATCCGTAACGGACCTTCAGACGGGCATATCAGTCAGTGATAGCGGTCGGACCATTAGCGGCACCCTGAAGAAGGTTACGGGATACACAGGCTTCAGCGGCGCCGCCGCTGAACAGGAGGGGCATTATCTTGCACTGCACTGTGAGCTCCCGGAAGGCGTAGAGGGCGCGACCATCAAAGCAGGGCTGACGGGTGATGCGCTTAATACACTCGATGCGGACGGGATCGTTATCCTCAGGATCACGGACACGGCCGCGCAGTCGGTCAAAGTGGTTGTAGAGACAGCCGCTGAGACCTATGAGCGCGTCTACAGCATCAGCGGGCTTGTACTGGAGGATTGACCATGAAGACGAACGCAACAGTGCCGCCGGTTAAGCCGGCGGCAAAAACCGCAAAAAAGGCTGCGCCGAGGAAACCGGCAGGCACGAAGAAAAAGACAGCCGCAAAGGTCTGAGAAGGGAGTGCCCATGCAGTATTTGACATACGAAGAGTACGGCGACGACACCCTGCAGGACGAGGAATTTGCGGCGCTGGAATTCAAGGCGCGCAAGAAGATCGACTTCTGGACAGATTGCCGCGTGCAGAAGATGGCAGAAGTGCCGGAAGCTGTAAAACACTGCATGGCATCGCTTATGAGGCTTGAACAGAGGCTTGGCGTTGACGCGCAGGCGGCAAACCCGGTCGTCGCATCGTTCAATACAGACGGATACTCCGAGAGCTACGGCAGTGCTTCCGAGCAGGCGGCGGCCGCAGATGCTGCCGCGGCGAAAGCAATCCGGCAGTGGCTCTACGGAGAGACCGACGACAACGGCGTGCCGCTCTTATACAGGGGGGTGTATCTGTGAAACAGTGCACCGAGACCATCACTGTCTTTAACGCAGCGCTGGATGAGGAAAACGGCTACGACGTGTACTATCCCACAGTGATCAAAGGTGTATCCTGGCACTGTGAGATAGCGTCAACCGTCAGCCAGACAGGGCTGCAGGCGGCCAACCTGTTTACCATCCGTATCCCGGAGGACGCGAATTTTTCCGGGAAAAAATATGCACGGCCTGCAGAGTACGGCGACCCTGAAAAGCAGTTCACCCTGCAGCAGGGCGATATCATCGTGCATGCGGCTGTGGAAGATATGCTGACGCCGGCGCAGCTGCAGCAGGCATACGGTGAGATTGTAACGATTCTTGGCGTGACCGACAGCAGCCGCAGACCGAATGCACGGCACTGGAAGGTTGTGGGGAAATGATCGAGTTCAAGGCCAAAAAAGTTTTCATCGACCTGGACACGGAGCATCTGCTTTCAAGGTTCAACCTGGAGTCCGGCGGGAAGGTCCAGCAGGCTATAGACAAGGCCGTCATCGACTGGAACCTGCAGTACGTGCCGTGGGAGACCGGCACGTTGGGAAGGAGCGCATACTCCGCCACAGCTATAGGCAGCGGGGAAGTGGTCTATCCCGGACCGTACGCCCACTATATGTACTATGGTGAGGTATACGGCCCGAATATTCCGGTATTTGAGGATGATACGGGAGACCCTACACGGTGGTTTTCGCCGCCGGGGCAGAAGAAGCATCCGACAGGCCGGGAGCTGCAGTATGCAACGGATGTAAATCCGCTTGCCGGATCCTTCTGGTTCGAGCGGATGAAGGCAGACCATCTGGACGATATCATCAAGGAGGCTAAAGCGCATGTCAGACAATAACGCGGCTTATGTGCGGGCGTGGTTTCGCACCTGCCCGGCAATCCTCAGCGGAAACCGTTTCCGCGTGGATTACGTGGCAGAAAAGCCAACCGAATATGCTATTTATGCCGTGCCTTCCTCCCTGCGGTATCACGAAAACATTCTGGGAGAGGAGGTCCCCGACGACATCCAGACGCAGAATTTCATCTTTGCGTCAAAGGAGCCATACGGGGCGGACATCCAGCAGAACCTTGCCAACCTTGCTTTTCATCAGCAGATTGTCGAGTGGGTTTTGGAGCAGAATGCGGCCAGAAACTTCCCGGAATGGAGCGGCGGAACGGTGCGATCGATCGTCCCTACACTGACGGGATATCCTGCGCAGGTGGGCAGTGATGCGGCAAAATATCAGATACAGTTAAAAATCACATATAGGAGAGACTAATATGGGAAAAGTTGAGAGAAAATATCTTGCTCATTTCATCGATGCGTCTTTCGGCTCCGGCACGACCAATTATGTCCGCCTGGGCAAAGACCTGGAAGAGTACAACGAAGAGCTTAACCCGGATGTTGAGGTCAATAAAAACATTCTGGGTGAGCAGAACGTACAGCACAACGGCTACGAAGTGCAGAGCGATGTGGATCCGTTTTATGCGTACGAGGGCGACCCGCTGTTTACTCAGCTTTGCACGATTGCAAACGAGCGTAAGACCGGCGATGGCTGCATGACTACAAAGGTTGATGTGCTTCTGGACGCGACCGGCACTGTAACCTGGGCATATAGAGAGGATTGCTATGTCGTGCCCAATTCCGTCGGCGGTGATACTTCCGGCGTGCAGGTGCCCTTCACCGTTTACAATGCGGGCAACCGCGTTGCCGGTACTTTTGATATGAGCACCAAAGCATTCACACCTTCGTCCACCTGATGAGGGATTAACAACAATTAGAGGGGGCCTGAGAGGGCTCCCTTTTTCTTGTACTTAAGGAGGCAAAACTTATGGCAGAGCAGATCAGACAGCAGCTTGAAATTACGGTCGACGACGGCAGTCAGCGCGTACCGATCAAAAATCTGGCAGGTGAGGAGATCGGAGTATTTTACTTCCGGCCCACAGACCTTGCGATCATCCAGAGATACAACGAGACGGTATCAAAGTTCGAGGAAATTCTGGCGCCGCTTGAGAGCGTCAATATCAACGCGGACGGGACAGCGGACGAACAGGATACAGCCGCGCTGGAAGCAATCACAGAGGCCGAAAAGAGGCTTTTCGAGGCCTGCGATTATATCTTCGGCGGGAACATGAGCGAGGCGTTTTTTGGCAAAATGCATCCGTTTTCGCCGGTTAATGGCGTATTTTACTGCGAAACCGCCCTGAATAAGGTGGGGCAGTTTATCTCAAGCCAGTTTGAGCAGGAGACGGAAAAGATCAACAAGCGGATGGTCAAGTACACAAAGAAATACGGCAGAGGTAGAAAATGATCGGTGAGCTTCCGCGCGATGTAGAGGTCGGCGGAAAGAGGTACGCGATACGGACAGACTTCCGGGATATTCTGACCATCATTTCAGCCTTCAATGACGAGGAGCTGGATGCGAAGGAAAAACTGTTTATCTGCCTTTACATATTGTTCGAGGACTTCGAAAGCATTCCGCCGGAAGATTACGAGGCCGCATATACGGAGGCACTCCGTTTCATCGACTGCGGCGACGGGTCGAAGAAAGAGGGAAAGAGCCCTGCGCGCGTGATGGACTGGGAGCAGGATGAACGGATCCTGTTTCCGGCAATAAACAGCGTGGCCGGGTATGAGACGCGCGCAAAGGATTATATCCACTGGTGGACCTTTATGGGCTACTTCATGGAGATCCGGGAGGGCGTCTTTTCGCAGGTCCTGTCCCTGCGGCAGAAAAAGTCCAAGGGCAAGCCGCTTGAAAAGTGGGAACGCGAGTTCTGGCAGTCAAACAAAGACCTGTGCGTCCTGCGGCCGCGGCTGTCGAAGGAAGAAAAGGAAGAGCGCGACCGGATCAATGCTCTGCTTGACGGTTGATAGGAGGTGATAGAGATGGCGGGAAAAGCTGACGGCTCCATAACGATCGACACGAAACTCGATAATGCGGGCTTTGAGGCGGGATCAAAGGAGTTAAGGCACGCTGTCCATTCCCTGGAAGATCAGGTCAATGCTACCGGCGGAAAGCTCCGGGACGCGTTCAAGTTTGATTTTGGGCAGCCCAAACAGGCTGCAAATACATTCCAAGCCGCACTCAAGCGCGTAAATGCGGAAATTACTGACCTTGGAGAGCTTGGCAAGCGGGCTATCTCAGGCGATGTTGACGCAATGCGGCGCTTCGAAGAGGTGAGTGACGAGACGAGGGCGCGCCTTGACGAGATGCGTGCAGAGCTCAACAAGTTCGGGGCGGCCAAGTTTGAAACTCCAGAGCATCAGCAGATTGCGGCGCAGTATCAGGCAGCTGCTACACAGGTTGAGGAGCTGACGAAACAGCTGGAGGCCGCGGAGGACCGCTTCGATGCGATAACCGAAAACTTCGGCCGGTCTGCAGAGTACATGAACCTGGAAGACCGGATCGATGAGCTGCGCATGTGGAAGGCCGAATACGATGAGGCCGCAAAGCGCGGAGATGCAGGCGGACAGCTTCGCGCGATGATGGGCGCAGGCATCAACAAGGGCACCATCGATGAGGCTCTGAAGCAGGCTGAAGCGGAAATGGACAAGATGTGGCAGAAGTTTGAGACTTCTACGCCATATAAAAAGACGCAGGCCGAGATCGACAAGATCACAGAGAAGCTGCAGGCCGCAAAGGCCAGCGCAGAGCAGTACAAGGCGCAGATGGATCAGACGCCGGAGTCCTTCCAGGGATACAGCACGTCTGAATTTCAGAAGGACAGCGAGGCACTGGAGCGGACCATAGACAGGCTGCTTGAATACCGCCGTCTTGTTGCTGAGGGTGGAAGCGGTGAGCGTGCAGGCGCGTCCAGCAGCGCGGCATCCGCGCGTGTGCAGGCGATTACACTGGATCAGCTGCAGGCCAAATTAAACGGCATCCTGCCGATATCGGGCATGGTCAAGGGCGCGATGAGCAGCGCTTTTGATACGATCGTTTCCGGTGCAAAGCGGGCAACAGCAAGCCTTGCCGGAATGGTCAAATCAGGGATCATGACCGGGCTGAACAAGCTGGGCAATGCAATATCCAATCTGAGCAAAAAATCCAAAAAGAATAATTTAACACTCGGAACGAGCTTCAAGACGATGCTTCGGTACGGCCTTGGCATCCGTTCCACTTTCGTGCTCTTTAATAAGTTGAGAAATGCACTGGTATCAGGCTTTACAAACCTTGCCGCGTATGACTCAGAGATGAAGACCACAATCAATGAGTTAAAAGCCTCATTGGCAACCCTCAAAAACTCGTTTGCAGCGGCCTTCGCACCGGTAGCACGGATTGTGCTTCCGATCCTCACCAATCTGATTAATGCCCTTGCAACGGCCATTTCTCACGTTGGCATGCTGATTGCCGCACTGACCGGGAAATCATCCTTCACGCGCGCGACAGCCGCGCAGGCAGACTCTGCAGACGCGGCCACAAAAGCGATGGACGATGAGTCTGAGGCCGCACAGGACCTGCAAAAGAACCTTGCAGGGTTCGATGATGTGGAGATCCTCAGCGACAATAAGTCTTCCGGGAGTGGATCCGGGAAGAATAAGGGCGCTGCAGGCGGCGGCTTTGAGGAAGTGCCCATTGACAGCGACTTTGGCAATCTGGCCAAGATGATCAAAGAGGCGTGGGAAAAGGCAGACTTCACTGAGATCGGTGCACTGATCGGAAAGAAGCTCAAGAGTGCGCTTGAGTCTATCCCGTGGGCACAGATACGGATTGTGTTGCGGAAGATCGCAACGAGCATCGCTACACTACTTAACGGCTTCCTTGAAACACCGGGGCTCTTTACGACGATCGGAAAGACGATTGCAGAGGGCATCAATTCCGCTGTCAATTTTGTGCACACGCTGATCAAGAGTTTCCACTGGGAGAGCCTTGGAACAGCCGTGAAGGATCTGATCCTTGGGGCGCTGAACAATATCAACTGGAGAGAGATATATCAGACAGCACGTGACCTTGGCGCAGGCCTTGGAGCAGCGGTCAACAGTGCTCTGAACAATCCGGAAATCTGGTCCGCGATCTTTACCACAATCAGCCGCTGGCTGAATGCAAAGATTTATGCGGCGATTGAATTTGTGAAGCAGATTAAGTGGGGAGAGCTCGGTCAGAACATCGGCAAAGGAATGAACAAGGGCGTTGATGAATATGACTGGGGCGCTCTTGGATACCTTCTGATCCAGTCAATCAACGGGGCCTTCGATCTTTGGTACAACTGGGTAACAGAGTTCGACTTTGCCAAGTTCGGGGAACACATCGGAAACACCATTTCGCAGGTACTCACCGGCATTGACTGGGAAAAAGGCGGCATGAGCGTGGCGGAGACCATGAACGGCCTTTTCCGGGCGCTGAGCAACATCGTGTCGCATATCCGCTGGGAGGAGGTTGCAGACGGCGTCGTAAAAGGCATCATCGGCTTCTTCCGGGAGTTCGAGTGGGACACCTTCGGAGAGACGCTGCACAACCTGCTTGACGGGCTTCTTCGGTTCCTTCGCAGGGCCGTGGAAAAATTCCCCTGGGAAGAGGTCCCGGATTACATTGCGAAAGCAATCTCAGACTTCCTCACCGGCTTTGACTGGGAGGGTCTCATTGATGAGACGATCGGTTTGATTAAAGACGCGCTGAACGGTCTGATCCGGATGCTTGCGGGAGATAAGGATGCAGGTGAGGAAAGCCCCGTCGTATCGGCGCTTAACCGCCTCAAGGACAGCATCGGAAAAATAAGCAGTAAGGACTTCAAAAAGCTGGCAACGGCGATCGGAAATCTTGTGGAGGCGCTTGCCCCTGCAGGTGAGGGCTTCGCGGCGGGCTTCCTGGACGTCTTTGCAGGGCTCGTTGATATTGGCATCGAGTTTATCAAGGCACTGGGTCCTGCCCTGCAGGATATCGCGGATGCGATCAATTCCATCCCGCCCGAAACACTGGCCAGCATGGGCGAAAGCCTTGGAAAATTCGCGGCGGCGTTTTTAGTGATGAAAGGCGCGTCTTCTGTAATAACGAACCTTGCAAACTTTATCGGCTTGCTTAAAGGTGCAGGTGTTGCCGGCACAGCAGCGGCCGCAGGCACGGAAGCTGCAGCGACAGCGGCAGGTGCGGCAGGTGCGGCGGCAGAAACCGCCGGACAGGGCGTGGGAGGTCTTGCAGGAGGTTTTGCTACCAACCTTGGAGCAACGGCGGCATTTACGGACGCTATAAACAATCTGCTTATCCCCGGCCTCGATGGATCCGCGAAAAAGGCAGCCGAAACAGATAAGGCTTTCGGGTTCGTCACTTCAGCGCTACACGCGGCGGGAGAGGAAAGCGGACTCACTGCAGGCACTTTGGCGTCTGTCGAAGGACCGATGCAGCATCTGGCGATGGAAGCCGCGCCGGACTTCGCCACAGCCTTTGCACAGGTGGCAACGGGCTTCGAGCAGGCCGGCGGAGATGTTGACGCCTTTAAGCTGTCCCTTAAAAACATGCTGGACGAGGGCCGCTTCAGTGGGGCATACGCGCAGGTCATTCAGGACTATATCAGTGATATCGGCACGGAAGCAAATACGTCTGAGACAAACACGGACAACTTTGCATCCGTGTTTGATAAATTCAGCGCCCTGAAGCTGTCTGTCCCGCTCAAAATGGCGATCCTGTCCGGGGCGGTAAAAAACCTTGGTGAAAAGGGTGTCACATCGGAAGAGCAGACAGCGGCACTGCAGGATACTCTGGATGCGTACGACGCCAATCCGACGGCCGAAAACATGCAGAAGGTTATTGACGCCTTCGCGGCTACCGGTATTTCTGCGGATGACTGCAACACGGCAATTATGCTTGCAATTACGGAACTTCCGGAGAGCATGCAGCCGGAACTTGCGGAAATCACAAAAACCGTCGAAGATCTGGGCCCGGACCTTAAGAGCGCGGGAACAACCGACGGTGAAAACCTGTCTGACGGCCTCATTGAGGGCGTGCTGGCAAAGCAGGCGGAAGCGGAACTTTCAATCAGTACCTGGATGGAGGATATGCTCGGAACGGTAGACGGTGCCGCAGACATGCACAGCCCTTCGAAGGAAATGGCCAAGCGTGGCGGCTGGCTCGTTGATGGTATGCGCGTGGGCGTGGACAACAACAAAGCTATCCTGAACACTGTTTGGGGCCAGATCATGGACCGGCTGCTGAATACGGTCAGCGGCTTCATAAACCGCTTCCAGAAGGTGGGCGAAGACGTCGGTGAGGCTTTCCTCGGCGGTTTCTCTGCCGCGGCATCTGCAGCAGGTGATGCGGCCGCTGAGATCGGAGAGGCAATCTACATCGAACTGGACGGCCTCGACTTCTGGTCGGTCGGTTACAACATCGGCATAGGTATTTACAACGGCCTCATGAGCCAGAATTATAACCTGCAGGTACTGGCCTGGAATACGGCGGTCGCAATGTACAATTCCGCATGCGCGGCTCTGGGTATTCACAGTCCTTCGAAAAAGTTTGCATGGATCGGTGAGATGACAACCGCCGGTCTTGCAAATGGTATCGAGGACTCCAAGGGCACAGCACTTAATGCGGTTACGGCACTTGCGGATGCGGTGACGGAAGAGGCTACGCAGACGAGCCCGGTTATGACTATAGACACTGCGGCAGGCAGTTTTACCGACGGTCTGGACGCGGTCCTTGCCGGCTTCTCCGACAAGGTGGTCAGCAGCTTCAGCGCGATGATCGCCGCGATGGAGAGCATCGTAAACGGGTCGTCCTTTGTTGTGCCGGCTGTGGCAAGCGGCGCGGTAGCCCCGTATTCGTCCCGCAGGGCGGCGGAACAGGAGAGCGCGGCAAGTACATCGGATATCCTCGGTGCACTGGCCAGAAGGGACGCCGGACACCTTACCAAAGACGATCTGGCGGAGGTTCTGGCGGCGGCACTGCAGCAGTATCTGGATATTGATTTCT